>Ga0247843_1000074_pt1 | contig 212717 bp, 181 predicted proteins | sample LaCruzMarch2017__FD_192420 | JGI IMG/M metagenome (GOLD analysis project Ga0247843, IMG submission 192420) | Freshwater microbial communities from meromictic Lake La Cruz, Castile-La Mancha, Spain - LaCruzMarch2017_8m | ecosystem: Environmental > Aquatic > Freshwater > Lake | place: Spain...
TTTGGTAAAACCGCGCGGCCGTTACAAAATTCTCTGAGCATTGCTGCTCAAATCTTTCTGTCGCTTCGCACGGCTCTTCCCGCACTCTGTGACTTCTTTCTTCTCTTTTCAAAGAACCTCGCCAGTCGTTGTGATTGGCGAACGCGGTAGGTAGTCTCTCGACATGAAGTTGTCAAACAGAGATTCCAGTATTTTTGAACTAAAATTCAAACCGCTGAAATAACAGGGGAAATCAATGAACCAAATGCTAGTTGTTGGCGCATCAGGACGACTGGGACGCGAAATATCAGCTGCAGCTCAAGAAAAAGGTTACTCAGTGATTCCGCTCGGCCGAAACGATATCGAAAATATAGGCCAATTCCTCGCATCCACGAACGGTAAATTTGTTGATAAAACAATCCTCGTTGATGTTTCTCTTCCAGAGGGCACGGAAAAGATCGCAGAGAAGCTGGTAAATCTCGATATAGCGGAAAAATTAAGTGCGTGGGTCATTGGAACAACAGGACACTCAGAAGCACTCACTCAAAAAATTAAAATCATTTCATCGAAGACCCCGATCGTCCTTTCATCGAATTTTTCTCGCGGCGTTTTTTTTCTAGAAGAACTTCTCAAGGCAAGAACAACTACCGGAAAAAACGTGGCTGAACTCGCAAAGCAATTGGGTTTTGACCTTGCTCTTTGGGAATCACACCACACAATGAAAAAAGATGCGCCTAGTGGCACTGCAAAAACCCTGGCCCTCGCCGCAGGAATAAGTTCAGATAAAATTTCTTCGACCCGAGTGGGATCCGTTGTGGGTGAACACAGCATTTTTCTTAGTCAAGGAGCAGAAGAACTGAGACTCACTCACGTGGCTCACTCTAGAAAACTCTTTGCTGATGGTGCTGTTGATTTGTGCGAACGCATTTTAAAGCATGGGCTAGATAAAAGGCTTTTCACAATGTCAGATGCTTTAAATCAATTGATGCGGTCATAAGAAAGAATTTATGATTCCTGAAAGAGCTTTTTGCGCATCAAATGGCTCTTGATTCATTTCTTGATTCCACAACGAGCATTCATCTTTGGAAGCCGTCGAAGTCATGATGGGAATCAGACCGCTTTGCCAATACCAATTCAAACGAACAACTGGTTCTGAAAGTAATTCGAATGCTGGCCTCAACTGCGTGTGCCGTTCGGGAAACTGCTCCGGAGGATAACGCATTTGTAACTTACGATATCTCTCTCTCACGACACTTTGCGGAGCCCATATTTCAATTCTCAGTAGAGCGGCCGCAGCCTCGGGAGAGAGGTTTTCAGTAGGCTGCGCCGGACTCCACTCGTGAGAAATTTCCTCACAAGGAGTTCGCCCGCGGGGAAAAAGTTCAAGTCTTAGGAGCTTAATATCAACTGCCGCTTTACGACGTGGCTCAAGATTCGCTTTGTTCATTTCAATGGCTCTCTGTGCGGCGCACCACCCTCACCCTGAGGACTGATTTCTGAAAGTAAAAACTCTTTTATAAATTGAGATGTTTTGAGAGCATCATCCCGCGAGTTCGCGAGACTTTTCTCGATAGCAGCTATCGCTCGGCTATTGAACAAGCCGAACTGCTCTAAATCACACTGAAGTGTTGAATCCGTTTTTTCAGGTACTGAGAATGTTCCAGGCATCTCAACGACGCTGGCTATCGTGTGAATCCAATGGGAATCGAGATGATGGGGAGTCACCTTTTGATCAATAATGACGATAAGAAGAACAGTCAGAAAACAGTGCTCAAAGCGTGTCAACCCCCAACAGACAGACTTAATTGCAGCAGAAGGGTCGGCACTCAAAATCCAGTCGAAGCTTTTTCCGTTCAGTATGTGCAAAATCTTTGCTGCATCTATCCCCTTATTTAAGGCTGTAGAGAACGCTAATTCCGAGATGAGGGCAAACATATCTTCAGGCTCGGTGCCGAGACGAAACCCAACCCAGCGCATAACTTCGGAAAGTACGTCGGAAGAATAAACATGACGACTGACTGATGCAGGTAGAAGAAACTTCTGTAATCCAGACAAAACAAGAGCGTTTAGAGCCTTAACTTCAGCTTTAATATCAGAATCCAAAGATGGAATTGCAATCGCACGAGAAACGAAAAGCTGAAAGTCGGCTGCAGTGGAAAGACACCATTTCGCAAATTCATCGCGCGTCCGAGAGATTTCTTGCATCTTCGAGTGCGCCAGACTCAATTCACCCTGTGGCATTTTTCTCAAAGCGAACTGCTTGACTGCCAAAATTGAATTACAATGTTCCCATTCATCAATAAGAAGACAAAATTCTCGTTGCAGAAGCCGGGCAGTCGCGAAGAGAACTGGCTTCTCATTTTCATCCAGTGGTAGTTTTAGCTTCAGACTTGTTATGCCACAAACCCTTGCTAGCGATGCTCTTCTGGGAAATTCGAAAAACGATTGTTCTTGAGAGAACCCAATACCCCATTCATTGACAAGCATTGACAATGAAGTCGTATCCGAACTGACTTGAAGCGGCTCGGGAGAGATCCCCAAAAAGTGAACAATAGTCCTGAATTGAAAATTTCTGTCGCCAAGACCGTGCCAGTAATAAAGAGCAGTATTCACCGCAGATTCAAAATCCTTTAAAAAACTTTCACTCAATGGAACTCTGAATCTTGAATATTGACTAAAACAATCACAATAAAAATTTTTCAACTCAGCTAAAAATATATTGCGAAGAGTGAGTCGATGTTCGGGCGTTGAATTGTCATGATGCCCTCTGTAGCTCTCCAAAAATCCTCTGAATTCGTCGTTTTCAACAACTGAGTTCAGAATATCCTCAAATTTGGGCCAATTTCTTTGCAGCGCATAGAGTGCTTCTATCTCGGAAAAATTCTCAGAACTCACAGTGCAAACTCCAACGAATCAACTATCACTGGTCTACCTTGAGGATTCCTGCAAACTCATGCTCTATTGCATCGAGTTCGTCATCGCAGTCGTCCCCTGACGCACTCCGCGCAAGAAGTGCTTCATATTTTGAAATGAGATTGCCGAGCGCTAAATGCTCTTGAGATCCCATTGCAAGCCGCATGAGATGTCGTCGAGCTTTGATAAGCATCGCGTTGATTTGGGGACTCTCAGGCACTGGGGACGTCGTCTCAGAGGTTTTGTCGTTTCCTTTGAACAGTTCATTCTGAAATTCATTTTCTGAAACACCGCTACCATCGTGGCTAGTAGACTCAATTTTCGAAGTTTTAATAGAAACAGTGGCAGCTGAATCCGGCGATGACTCTGAAAGAGCAACCCACCCACTCACTTCACCCGTTCGGCTATCAAATATTGCTTCAGCTTGATTATCTGTTTCCAATTGTTTGGCGAGAACATGAACCATTCCGTTTTGATCATAGGTCAACTGAATTTCGCATTTACTACCAGAAGGGCATGGCTGTTTGAGTTCGAACATGAAGGCACCAATGAGTCGATTTTCACCAACCGTTTCGCCTTCTCCCTGAACCACAATCACTTGAACAGCCATTTGGTTGTCAAACAGTGTATTAAAAAATTCACTGCGCTTCGATGGCAGTGCTGAATTTCGATGGATAATTGGAGCAACTCGGAGCAGACCTCGTAGTTCTTGATGAAAGTCTTTGATCTTTTCGCCAAGAACGTTACTTAATTGTTCTTCCGAAACTGGTCTTAAAACGCCGAATTTTCGGGAAACCTTCTTGAAATTGTCGTCGATACTTCGGCTGTCTTCGGCAACCCCGACTCCCAATGAGTGACTGCAGACGTCCACAAGAATTGTGCTCGGCTCCAAACCAAGGATGATTGCAGCCTGAATAGAAGCTCCCCAGCTGACGGCGAGGTCGGGCTCCAAACGAGCATCTACCATGCAGCTCGGGAAATATTGTTCAAGCATTTTTCGAACGAGGGCAACTCGCGTGCTGCCACCAACAAGAAGGATGCGTGAAATGTTTTTCGGCCTCTTTTTAGCAGCGTGGATAGCACGTTCCGTAAGAGTCAGTGTTTTCTCGATAAACGGCGCTGAAAGCGATTCAAAAACATCACGCTGGATTGTTACATCGATGGATGCGCCAGAATCATCCAGTCGCTGAGACTTTATTCTGACTGAGCCTTCAGTTTGAAACTTCTTCTTTGCATCTTCAGCAAGAAACAGCAGTGCTTTGAAGCCGACTGAGCCTGGCCTTATTCTCTTGGAAGCCAATTTCGGAGAAACAAAGCCCATAAGATGCTCAGCCAAAGCGTGATCGAGGTCGTCTCCTCCGAGCTGTACATCCCCTTCACTCGCAAGAACATTAAAAACGAGACCTTCACGCTCCACGACACTGACGTCAAATGTTCCACCGCCTAGATCGTAAACAACCAATGTTTCTTTTTCGAGATCTCGAACGTCCGGAAGCATGCTGTAAGCGAGAGCCGCTGTGGTTGGTTCGTTGACAATCCGCAACACGTTTATGCCAGCTGACTCGGCAGCTGATATTGTTGACATTCGAGCAGCGTCGTCGAAATGAGCCGGAACAGTAACGACTGCCCAAAGCCCACCATGAGTTTGAGTTTCTGAGAGCAGCGCCTCGTGCTTGCCAAGATATCTGAGAACAGCCGCGGCAGCTTGCTCAGGGGTGTAGTCTCGTCCATTTGAATTGAACGTTTGTTGTGCAAAACCCATCAGACGCTTCGTACTGCGGACAAGCTCACCGATATTCTCTTCGGCTGCATTGAGCGCAGGTCGCCCAACCAACTCAGTGCCAGCTTCAGAGGACCAATACACAACCGATGGAACGAGACGTGCGTTGTTGTCGTATTCTAGGGCGTCGGGCTGTTCGAGATGTTCCCGGAAAATAGAAACAACTGAGTTCGTTGTTCCGAGGTCGATTCCAATCGCCTTGACACCCGATGGAGGTTCGGAACCCCGTTGACCATGAGCTGACAGACCGATGCCTTGTCGTGTACCGTTGGAACGAGGTCGGAACGGAACAACTGTCATGTAGGAATCTACCCCCGTTGGACTGTTTCACTGCAAATTCTTCAAAAACAATCTCTGTATAGCGTCGACGAGGCAGGAACACAATGAATCAGAAATCAACCAAACAAGCCACGGGTACAGGCCACAGAGTTGAAGTTGGCGGAGAAGATTATGTGAGCATGTCTCTGCGCCTCATAATGCCGGGAGATTTGAATGCTGCCGACCGTCTCTTTGGAGGCCGGTTGATGGAATGGGTCGACGAAATTGCGGCATTGTTTTGTATGACACAGCTCTTGAGAAAACAGATTGTTACTAAAAAAATATCAGAAGTTATTTTCAATGAGGCTGCAGATAAAAGAGATGTTCTCGAATTTCTATGCCGCGTGAAGAGCGCCGGACGAACCTCGATCACGATAGAATGCTTGGTAGTGACTCGAATATTTTCAGCCGAGGAAAGATCGAAGTTGATTGTCGGCTGTGACTTAGTTTTCGTTTCCATAGATGAGCAAGGCAGACCCGAACCGCATGGCTTTGTGCTGGAGTCAAACTGATTATGAAGTTGTATGTCGTTCGGCATGGACAAACAGACTATAACGCTCAAAAGCGATTTCAAGGCCAAGCAGACATTCCCCTCAACGACATAGGCCGAGATCAAGCTCGTCGCGCTGGAATCGTTTTGAATTCACTATTGACCGAAGAAAAAAGAACTCAGGAAGACGATAAGTCAGAAGGTATCAGAATCAGTTGCAGTGATTTATTGAGAACAAAGCAGACTATGACAATCCTTCTCGATGAATTGCCTGGTATATCAAAAACCCAATTTTTCGACGCAAGGCTGCGCGAGTTTCATTGTGGAATGCTTGAAAACAGGACATATGAAGAATTTGTTCTAGCGCAACCTGAAGCAGCAACAGACTACATGAATAGATTCGACGTTGATATCTATAACACTCGGTATCCCGGAGATGGCGGTGAGTCGCGGGTCGATGTGATGAAACGCGTCGGCGAGGCTTTCAAGGAAGTAACCCAGTGCGTTGGCAACATGCAGATGTGTGTTTGGATTGCTCATGGCGGAGTCATTGATGTCTTGCTTGAATTGATGCACGTGCAGCCACCGAAAGCTGGAAGCGACAGAATCAGCGCAGGCAATGGGGATGTTATGATTTTTAAAAAATCATCGAAGAGAGAACGAGTCTCAGAGCAAAGTTTGAATCTTGGCCATGATGAGTGTTGGGAAATCGAACGCCATTACAAAGTTGGCAATACTATTGCTGCAAAGGTCGTACGCTGATTAGCCTTCACTCACCTCAGGATTTCCTGAGGTCGTTTTCTTTATTAATTGACCACATGCAGCAGCGATATCCCTGCCCTTTGAAAGTCGCACCGTTACAATGTGGCCGTGATTCTTAAGAATATCCCTAAATGACCAGATTCGACCAAGCTCAGGGCGGCGGAATGCCGCTCCCTCATGCTCGTTGAGAGGTATCAAATTTATCTTAACTTTTAATCCCGTGAGCAGGGTTGCGAGTGCCTCTGCATGTGCGGCTGAATCATTGACGTTCTTTAGCATCGTGTACTGAATCATATACGAGCGCCCATATGATTCGGCATTTTCACGCAGAACCGCAATAACTTCGGCAAGAGGATGGGCCTTATTCACTGGCATCACCTTGGAGCGTTCGGCATCAAATGGTGAATGAAGACTCAGAGCCAAACACGCTTTCGACTCTGCGAGGAGGCGCCTCAGTTGTGGCAACAAGCCTACCGAGCTGACAGTTATTTTATTATGACTAAATTGGAGTCCTTGGTTATCGGTCAAAATATCAATGGCTGAGAGAAGCTCGTCAAGATTATCCAACGGCTCACCCATTCCCATGAACACCAGATTATTGATCCGTGGGTATTCGGAAACCACACCTGATTGCTCACGTCTCCAAAGTTCAGCGGCAATCACTTGCCCGACGATCTCTGCTGCTGTGAGACTCCGAAGAAGCCCCATCCGACCCGTCTGGCAAAACCGGCATCCTTGAGCACATCCAACTTGAGTCGAAAGGCACTGTGTCAGACGCCCCCTCTCAGGAATGAGAACCGTCTCAATTTCACGACCGTCTCCGAGAGTCATGACAAGTTTGCTCGAGCCATCCATTGCACTATTTTCGAAACAGCTCACCCGCATTGGCATTGTAAAATCGAAACATTTGCGAATCATCTCGAGAGAAGCCTGATGGACCTCTGGCGGAAATTGAGGTGGCCACGCACACACTGCCCCCCGGGCGTACAAACCCTCAAACAAACGACTTGCGCGTGCGGAGGCGCTCTTGCTCCCAAACCGCCCCGAGATCAATGTTTCTAGATTTGTTCGGGTAATACCGAGTATGTGCTGTTGCATGCCCTGCCTCCGCCAGAAGGGTCTAGTAATGAAAAAGGCTTGGGGTCAAGCATCTCTGTAGACTCCTTTGACAACAAAAAATCAGGCAACTTATCGTAATTAAACAACTATCATTCCGGCCGACATCTTGCTTCCCCGTTTCAAAAGCAAAATGAGGGGATTGAGTTGAAATATATCCAGACCCATTTTGGGGCCCAGTTAAAAAAACTCAAAATCTCAGCCCTGCGACTTGGAATGCCCATCCTTCAGGCCACCTTGCTTCTCATACAGGGTTGTTCCGAGAGCACAATCCAAACCGGTATCAGCAGCCGAACCCTGCGTCCAACGCTGTTCATCGCCGACTTTCAGAGCAATCAGAGCCTGCTGATTCACATTGATACTCTTTTTGCTCTCGGCGAAACGACAACCGAACATATAAAAATAATCAAAAGTTTTCTGTCACTCGGTTTCCCCCGCGTTGTCATTTTAGTTGCAAAGGACGCGCCAACTCCTCATCCAGAAATATCGAAAAATATTGATGCGATTGAAGCCTCATTCTCGAGCGACAAAGTGACTTTCTGGCGGCGCAACAGTTCTGAGCGTGCATCGCGTTGGATCAGGGATTGGGTTCCTCTCGCATTCGACGATTCAGAAAATTTAGGGCTGATGAACTTTCAGTATTTTCAGGTGGGTTCAGATGTTGGGAAGAAGCTGGCACTCTCAAGTGCTGCAAAAACTATCTCCTCAAACAAGTGGTTCGAAGGCGGAAATTTTGCGACCAATGGCGAGGGAAAGTGTTTCATTGGCAAAGGTGGCGCGAATCCTGTGAAACCTGCGTCGCAGCAAGGAATCAAAGAGGAGCTCCTCAAAAGCCACATCTGCAAAGATGTTATCGAACTTCCAAGCTTGAAACCCCAAAACTCGGATTCAAGCTTTGTTGCAACGAATCATATCGATATGTGGATGAAAATTGTTTCAACCGACACAGCTTTTGTTGCAACAGTTGATAAAGAAATGAAATCAGATTTCACGCGACGCACAGAAGAATATCTACGTGCAAGCTTCGGTCCGGGCTATGCAATTTCGGAGTTAGATAAACAAAGAGCGAGAAGCGACATCGAAACAGTGCAGAAACTGCTTGACGAGGGCGCCAGAGAATTGCAGCGCTCAGGAATGAAAGTCGTGCGAATTCCGCATCCTGTTCCAATTCTCTCGCTTGATCCAACACTCAATGCAATTCAGCAAGGCAAAAAAATAATGCTCTCGAAATTTATTCCATGGGAAGGAAATGGAGGCACCGTCGCGGCAGAGCTTTGGGACAAGACACATCGCCGCGCAGAGAAAATAATTAGAGCAGAGGGATTTGAGGTATTGTGGATGGACGTGAGCTCTCTTTTGGGTGGAGGCGGAGCGCTCCATTGCGCAACTGCTCAACTCCCCCATCCATTGATAGATAAAATTGTTCGAAAATAAGACGAAATCAATGTGGTGAAATGCTTCCTTTGCCGAAAGGTCGCAAGTGTTTCCGAGTCAATTCTCTTAAACCAATTCAAAAAAAATCATACAATGTTCAGTCCTTATGCCGCAGAGGGATCAATCACACTCCCTTGCTTGAGAACAGCGAGTGTCCGAGCGCCGACACCAGGCGTCCGAGTGTCGACGCTTTCCTTGGCGAACTGAAGCTGGAGGGGTAAAGTCTCCCTGAAGCGACACAAGGAGCTCTGGAATGTGGCAGTTGGGAAAAACGCGCGTCATTGGAGAATGCAAGGATGCAGGTATCATGACAGCTGGCGAATTGAACCGTGAGCAGGTGATTCGTGCCGGATTGAATTTTGATCGCGTTCAATTGCATCAAGAAAGAATTCTCACCGCCATCACAGCAGGAAGAGAAACAACACTTCCCATTGTTGGTTCTTGCACAACCAGCAATGGTGCAGTGATTCCCTGGAAGACGTTGGTTAGGTTTGCTGAAGGTGAACGACTCACAAGCGCCCAGCGAAGAGCTCGTCGAGCTGCATTCCATTATTGGTGCAGACAACATCTTGGAACCTTTATTCCAGCTGCCGGTGCTGCATCGCGCTTCATGGCATCACTTCAACGATTTATTCACGACGTCAATCAACAGGCTCCTGAATTGCAGGACTGTTGTCGTCGTTGGAGCTCTTCATTGGAGCACGGTGAACCAATTGCCAACCGCTCAAAGCGACTTGACTCCCTTGCGGCACTTGCTGCCTTGCCACTTCCTTCGGATATAAAAGTCATTCCTCAGTTGCTTTCAGACTGGGAAAAAACAGATGTGTGCAAAGAGTTCTTTGTAGTTGCAAATGCTCTTGAGGTGTATTTCACCGACGGACGCGAACTCGACGTTCACCCCAATCTGGAGAAAATGCGCGAGCATCAGAACGATGGACAAGATACGGCTCCAGAGAGCAATCATTGGCGAATTCATTGGGACGTTGACATATTGAGCCGCAGTATGGGTCAAACTCAACACCGCGGACAGACTAAGGATTTGCACTGGCTCGACGCTCTGCAAAGCCAACCTCCCGGCGAAGCAAAGAACCAAAACAAACGATTGCGCAGAGATTTAAGTGAGAAAGAAAGACTCGCATTGCGTTGCTATGCCGCTGCATTCGTTCTGACAGAGAAATTTTCTAGTCATCCGAAAGCACTGGTACCGACAACAGCAGAGGGCGATTCATTTCTCTTCTTAAAGTTGGTGGAGCAGATTTCGTTGCTGCCAAGTGCAGTGAGTGTCTATGTTGCTCCTTATCAACAAACAGCACAGTTTAAAGAAGAAATTGAAAGCGGAAGACAAAGGCTGATTCGCCAAGCACAGAACGTTTTCGATCTCGCCGGAACCTCATTTGCACCCGATTGGCTCAAACCCACAACGCAGCGTGCCACCTCTGACACCAGCGTCTTGGAGCAAGGATTAGATCTTTGCACATTGCGATTCAATGAAGACGGTACTCCACTTCTCACAGACGAGACGTCGTACAGCGCAGTTGCTGCAGGCCACGGAGAACTTCTTAATTTGTTTCCAGACATCGCTGCTCAATGGCCAAACCTCGAATGTTTACACATCAGAAACATCGACAACGTGGTTGGAACTCAGCTTGAACGCCAACAAGAATTGAGCAGTGTTGCTGAAACTTTTCGTCTTTTGCGCGACACCCTTGAGTTTCTGCGCGCAGAGGTCGAAGATTTTCTGCCCCACTGCCGGAGTTCGAACAACAACGATCGACTCAAAAATCACGATGCCGTTGTTGCGATCAAGTTTCTCACACAATTGATTCCCGGTACTGCCCAGAGCCAAATTGTTTCTAATTCACTTTCACAAGGAGACGGCTCAGCTGGCTTGAGTGTCGAAAACATTCAGCAGGTGCTTGGCAATCTTTTTCATTGGCAACCCCTGCCTGAGAATTTAACCACTTTCGGAAAGTGGGATTGGCTTCAACAACAGCTCGCTCGTCCGCTCAGTGTCTTTGGTGTCGTGCGGAAAGAAGTAGGCGATGTTGGAGGAGGCCCCGTTTTTGCGCAACTTCCGGATGGTACCCATGTAAAAATCTGTTTAGAAATGCCTCATGCTTCGAAAGAAGATGCTCAAGAATATTTTGGCAACAAAGGTCGAGCCACGCACTTCAATCCAGTGCTCGTCTTTTTCGAAATGAGAACACATCAGCGCAGTCATTCTCAAAACCCCCGTTCGGGCAAGATTGTTCAGCCTGGTCAGCTTTTTGACGAGCATTTTTGGCTTCTTGCACGCAAGGAATTCAAGGGCCGGAAAGTCTGTTACCATGAAACTGTTCTGTATGAATTAATTGGAAATTCTGCACGTACGAATGTGTTGTTCGTGGAGGTTCCGAGAACATTATTCAAGCCTCACAAAACGCTGCTCGACAGCTTGGGACAGGACAGACGATCTTATGGATTTGATGAAACTCTTAAGGGCGAAGAGTGACCATCTCCTCATGCAGAGGCTCGATGAAGGAACCTCTGCTGAAAAAATAATTGCAGATCTGAAGCTGCAATTTGATGCCTTCCTCAAAGATGTCGCAAATCTCGATGAATTTAGACGCAGCAATCCATTGAACGGTGTGAAATGCCTCTTTGGGGATGTGCTGCTGGAAGATGAATATGGAATAACCGGCAAAAGCCCTTATTTATTCCTTCGCATCCCTGGTCATCCAGGGCTTCTTCTGGAACTCGGAGCAAAAGACACTCTCGTACTTTTTGCTGCCACAGAGGCTCGCCCCATTCAAAGACAATGGAATGGAGATATGTCGAGTCAGGTTGTGTTCGTTCGACGCGGCAACCCTCTCGCCACTTTTATCATTCTTGAACTAGACACGATTCGCGATCTAGCAACCCAACAAACCTTCGTAGGGACACGATTTTTTGAAAACCTCGTGGAACAATTGGTTGTTCATCTGAACGTAACATCACCGTAATTCAACATCTTTCGTCCAATGTCTATACAGACTCTTTTGTTTTTTCTTTAATAATTTCAATTTCTAAAGCATGGCATGGGAAATGCTAAAAGGGATTTGAAGAGTTCTTTAAAAGGAATTCTTCTGACAAGACAAATGCGCTTGTCAGGGTGGCTCTTCCATTACGCCCAGCCCTATTAGTTTCTACTCTTAGAGGTCAGAAACTTGCAGGGAGAGGTCACGTCACAGCGTCCCACCTAACTCTCGGGGGTTACCTTTTATTCCCACCCCACCCAGGACGTCCCCGAGAGTTGTCCCACCTTAAGCCGGCCTTTTCCAACGACGAAACAAATTGTTGAGCTGGATGATAAGTTGCATGCGTTCTTACAAATTCACTTGCATCCTCAGGAAGTAACGACGCATCGGAAGACACAAGCCAACGCACAGCAGCAGCTTCAAGAGCTGCGACTCCCAAAGCATCTCCCATGCGACGCAACGACTCGATGGACAGCTTCAAAAGTTCACGCCCGAGAGTGAGCTCAGTTCTTTGCGGAAGCGCTTGAGTGCTCAACAAACTCCACGCTTCTGCTCGTGCGATTGGATCTAGCAAAAGGCCTTTCCAGAGCATGACCCCAGCGAGCAAATGCTCAAAGGGCTGAGCATCGAGATTGCGGACTTCTAAGAATCCGCGCAATCGCAGTTCAGGAAAGAGAGTTGCCAAATGCAGCTCCCAATCTTGAAGGGTTGGCATTATTCCTTTGTAGCCGTCACGAAGATATTGTTCGAAGGTGAGTTCGCCAAACAAAGGTTGTTCCTCAAGGGGCAACCCCCGCACAAGAAAAACGTTCGCTTGACGTGCCCAATTCGCATAGTGGCACGCAACATCTTGTGCTCGAGTGATTCCCTCGGGTATTCCAGAGCGAGTTTTGTCAGTGCATTGCCAAATACGCTGCCGCTCAGAAGGGTATTTTGATTTATTCCCAGAAAAATAAAGAGAATTTTTGGTCAACATTTGCACTGCTGGTGTGAGCGTGAATGTCAAACGAACCGCATCTTCCCAATCAGAATCATCACCGGTGATGTCAATGTTGGGTTGAACGGTACAAGTGTGGCCCATCATGTCAGCACCACGCCCACCGGGCTCACTTAAAAAATATCTCCTAAGAATTTGATAACGCTCTTTGGGAATCAAAAGTGGCATGTTCACCGGGGCAATTGGATTTGTGCCATGACTGAGAAACACGACGTCATCTCCAGCCGATCGTTCGAGCGCACGCAAACCAAAAACAACATCTTCCACAAGAGCAGACGTATCAGCGTGCGGGGCCGAGGAAAACTCAACTTGCCCGCCAGGCTCTAAACTAAAATTAGCGCCCGAAGGAAGAGAAAGACCCACAACAACGCCTGTTGAGGGATCAACTTTCAAGTTCGACCCTTCGATGAGATCTGACATCCTTTTGAGGAGCTCACTTGGATGAAAAATAGAACCCGGCATCCCTAAGGGGATCAGCGAGCGGGCGTCGTAGGCAAACATCTCCATTTCGAGACCGATATTCGCCGGAGCACCCTGGCGTGCAGCAGAAGAAGAAGAAGAAGAAACAGTACTAACGTTCTGAGCCGGATGCGGGACTCCACGAATGGGACGTTTCCAAAGCCCATCACAGACGCTTCCATTCTTTTGCTCTCGGCCCAAATTGCCAAGGCCATCACGAGTTTTGTGGGACATTTGAACCCCTTTCCCAAGGAGATGCGGGAGTATCGGAAGTTTTTGCTCCAAAAATCACAAAACCCCGAACAAGCTACGCCATTTGTCGTGAAGATAAACCGAAGTGAGCGAATGTCCATCCCTTTTCGGCCAAAGGACAAACAATACCGTCGAGGATTTAGGGAGCTGCCGAGGGAGCGGGAGTGATGCCAGGAACGGGGGGTATTTCTTGGTTTGTTCCCGGAAGAGCTTCAAGCTGAAACGCAAAGTCCGAAATTCCGACTTGCCTGAGCGCATCCATGACGCCAACAACTGAGCTATAAACAGCACCTTTATCGGCGCTTATCATGGCAACGACCTTATCGCCCTTCGCTTTAGCAGTCGCCCCAGTTGATTTCAATTCATCCGCAGTCGTTGGCTTGCCATCGAGAAAAATACTTCCATTGGCAGAGACAAGTATGTTGAAAGTTCGCTGCAGATTAAGTTTCTCCGCGGTGGCCGCCTGAGGCAACTGAATTTTAAGTCCCTTGTTGACAATGAAACCCGCGGTCACCATGAAAATCACGAGTAGAACAAGGACAACGTCAACAAAGGGGGTGACGTTGATCTCGGAAATCAGATCGTCATCGCTGAAATTCGATCCGCCTGCCATGACATTCTCCTCGATCAGATTTTCTTTTCAATATCCGAGTTGTAGCTAAGAACGATACGAGAAATTGTCTCGCTGTTGGCCATCTTTGTTTTGACAGCTCGCGACAATACATTGAAGGCAACAACGGCAGGAATGGCTACCATCAAACCGACAGCAGTTGACACCAAAGCCTCCGAAATCGAGGCCATAACAACCTCAGGACCAGAAGCGCTATTGCTAGAGAGCGCATTGAAGGCCTGAATAATTCCTATCACTGTCCCGAACAGTCCTATGAATGGCGTATTATTCCCTAAAGTTCCAAGGACGGTAAGACCTTTGTCGAGTTTTGTTCTTGAGGCGATGATAGTTGCATTCATCGTATTTTCCATCGCCTTATGGCCATCTTTGCTGCGCTCGAGGCCAACAGCCGCAACATTTGCTTCCAGCATTTGATGGCCTGCACACCATGCAGCTGTTTTTTCAAGAGAATCAGATGAGTTCAAGCGATCTGTGAGCTCTTTGGTAAATGAACCAAAATCACCCCGCAGCTTTATAAAAAACAACGCACGTTCGATAATGACCGAAAAACTAAGAATGCTGCATGCGACTAACAGGTACATAACCCATTCTGCTCCGAGCAGTGCAAATTTTAAAAACTGTGCGGTAATACCCATGGCAACTGACTCCTTTCAGTTTCCGTCCTTGTGAAATTCCAGATCTTGATAGATCTGTGCAACGATTTGATCGGCATTGACGAGCATTGGCAATGCCGCCGCTAGCTCTGCATCGACAACATACTCTTTGCGTCGCATGCCGCACAGCACTGAACTCAATCCAGGCTGCCACATCAAGGTTGCGAGAACTAGTTGCGAGAGAGGCGCTTCCTCATAACCAGGAATTGAGATGAATTCCCGTGCAAGCTTTTCCAAATCAAGCGAAAGGCGCGTCCAGTTCTGCAATCCTTTCCGCTGTGCATCATCGCCGACTTCAGAAGAATTAACAGTTGGGCGAGTCAGGCGAATGAGCCCGCCGTCGTTCATCGCATTGAATGGACGATTGACGAGAATACCGACTCCATTTTTTCTCGCCAGAGTGAGAGTGTTGTCTTCATCATCTGCCGACTCAACTGCAATCGGGTTTACCTCAATCCAGTTGAGGGGACACTGAGCAACCCGAAATGAGTGATTCTGTGTAATTGAATTCGCAGCATCGAGGATGCGCGCAAGAGACACGGCAGTCGGATCGTCACTGGTTGCGCCGAGTGTATTGGAACTCACTCCGTAGGCGCGAATCTGGCCAGCGGACACAGCTTTTTCAAGCAAAGCAAAACACTTTGCGAGTTGTGCATAGAAATCGGCTTGTGCTTTATCTACAGGGATATTGTTATGCTCGTAGGCCTTAAGCATATACTCAGGGTTGTGAATCAGAAAGACATCCAGACAATCGACACCAAGACGGCTGCGCGAACGCTCAAGTTGTTCAATAATGAATTCAGGATCGAGGCAATACCAGAGATCAGAGCCGAATTTAAAAACTGGCTCAAAAGGCCGCCCTTCTCGCTCACGCTGTTGAACAAGTTCAAGAGTGTTGCCCTGAACATAGCCCGCCTTAGAAACCAAGACTAAATTTTCGCGCGAAAGCGCATTCTCGCTCGCGAGGGTTGCGAGGGTCTGACCTATGAGAAGCTCGCTTTGCCCATTTCCGTAATTGGTGCTGGTATCAATAAGATTTACACCCCGACGAAGAGCATGCTCAAGAGCTTCTCTACATTGTGGATGACCTAGGCCAGGGGAAAAACCAATTCGGTAAGAGCCAAAACCAACCACGCTCACAAACGGGCCGCCTTCATACAAGGGACGCCGGCGTTCATGAAAAACTCCTTGACGTTGCTCACCTGTGCGGCGCGTTGTCTCAGGGGTCGCATAACCGGACAAACTCATAGCTCGGATTTCCTTCCTTTCAATTTCGAATCACTGAAGCCAATGCCCTGGGCGAAGACCATGCAAGGGAGACACCCGAGTTGCGCGGTACGCCGGATAAAGTGCACTAAAAAAACTCAAACCGAGCGCAACGGCAATTGCTGCGATGACTAGAGGGAGGTCGTATTCAACCGGGATTTTTTCGAGGAAATAGAATGCTTTGAGATCGCCGATATCCACCCCAGAGAAAATCCTCAGGACAACCAGTCCCAAGCCGACGCCCACAATAGCCCCCAGAAGCCCAAGAGTCACGCCTTGAGCCACAAAAATGCGCACGATAAAGCCACGAGTCGCACCTGTGCATCGGAGTATTGAGATTTGTTTAGCCCTATCAAGCACACTTAGGCTCAGAGTTACGATAATGTTGAAACTCGCGACAAGGGCAATGATGAGAACTATGAGCTTAATCGCGAGCCCGTCTCGATCAATTTGTTCGAATAGGCTGCGATCAATTTCCTGCCATGCTTGGATTGTATAGGGCATTGTTTTGCGCAGCCTCCGAGCAAGAACAACGGCTTGATTGGGTTCTTTCATGCTTATTTCAAGACCAGTTGCCCATCCATGAACGCCAAAGAGACTCACACCATCTAGAAAATTCAAAAATGCGATGCGATCGTCGTATTGTGCAAGGCCCACAGCCATAACGCCGGCTATTTTGAATTCCTGATACCTTGAACCCGATGGATTGTCGTGGTCGTTCGAACTAGTGATGAGAGTGACAACATCTCCAAGCTTTGCATTCAAACGAAGCATCAATCCTTTTCCGATGACGATCGATGGAAACCCTCTTTGGTTCTGGGACTGCGCCAGGGGATCGGGCTTTCCGCCTGACTCAAAGTCAGGACCAGGCCTTTCAGCTGCCATTATCAATCCCGGAATACCCAGCGCGTCCAGTCCGCTTTGCGGCGCAATAAAGCGCTGAAGGGCTGGCGCGCTCGAAGCTTCAACACCTTCAATTCCACGAATGACCGCCGTAGCCGTCTGCGGGCCAAAACTCAGCAACGCCTCGGAATACTGAAACAGGCTGACTCTTTCCACCAAGTCAGCATGACTTTGGCGGACTTCGGCAGCAACCTCACGTGCGTCGGGAATTCCCCGTGGGATAGAATAAACGACAATATTTGGATTCGCCGCAAGTAGGATATTTTTGAGCTCTTTTTGAAACGAATTGAAGACCGTTACAACAACCAAAAATGCAGCGACACCGAGCGCAACACCTGCAACGGAAACAACAGCTGAAAACGAAGGCAGACGCGAATTCCTGCGACGCATGAACTGGGATGCGATCCGAAAGGACAAACGTATCTGAGTTAACATCAATACAGGTGCTCCGCTGAGTTCTGCAAACACTACCCCAATCAGCTTGTTATTGTCACCCTCTCATGATTCACTTTTAGAAGAATTTGCGCCGGCTTTAGAACCCACTTGACACTTAAAAGTTCCGGTACAGATTGAGGCAGCAAGAGAGCCTGTCTGATTCACTTCCGGAGGAAGACCACCATGCAGAATCTCACTGAGCGTTCGCAACAGGTTTTGGCACAGTCAATCACGCTCGCACGCAACAACCAGAATCCGGAACTGACACCGGCACATTTTCTCCTCGCGGCATTTGATTTGAACGAAGAGTTTGTGACTCAACTCTTTCGTGAAACGCCAGCAATCAAGCAAGCACTATATTCTGACCTCAAAGCTGCTGTGGGCGCTTTGCCAAAAGTTACGTCAGCACAGAGCGAACCTGCCGTCGGCTCTTTCTTTAACCTTTTTCTCGATGATGCCGAAAAATTCCGAAAAGAATTGAAGGACGAATACCTCTCCATAGAACATTTCGTGCTGGCCGGGCCAATGAACAAGCAGGTGTCAGTAGCGAAAGCCTTTCAAAAACAAAATCTTAACTCCGAAACTCTGAAATCTAACGCTTTGAAAATTCGTGGTAGCAACCGTGTCATAGATACAAATCCTGAAGCAAAGCTTGGAGTGTTGGAAAAGTATGGACGAGATTTAACTCAGCTAGCTCGTGAGAACAAACTTGATCCTGTGATCGGAAGAGATCAAGAAGTCAGACGTGTCATTCAAATTCTCTCTAGAAGAACAAAAAACAACCCAGTCCTCATTGGCGAGCCTGGCGTCGGAAAAACTGCAATTGCAGAGGGTTTAGCACAACGGATTGTCAGGGGAGACGTTCCAGAAACGCTCAAAAACAGAACACTCGTTGCACTCGACATAGCCGCACTGATTGCTGGTGCAAAGTTTCGTGGTGAATTTGAAGAACGCCTCAAAGCTGTCTTGAAAACTGTTCAGGAATCGTCGGGGCAAATCATTCTTTTCATCGATGAAATTCATACCATCGTCAAAGCTGGTGGCTCTGAGGGGGCGATGGACGCAGGCAACATGCTCAAACCAGCTCTTGCACGAGGGGAATTGCGTTGCATCGGTGCAACAACTCTCGACGAGTATAGACTCATTGAAAAAGATCCGGCCTTGGAGAGACGCTTCCAACCAGTGCTCGTGGCTCCACCATCGGTTGAAGACACTGTCACTATTCTGCGCGGTCTGAAAGAACGATATGAGATCCACCACGGGGTTAGAATTCGCGACAATGCATTGGTCTCAGCAGCGACACTCTCTGATCGATACATTCAAGATCGATTTTTGCCAGACAAAGCCATTGACCTCATCGACGAAGCTGCAAGCCGACTCAAAATTCAGCTCGATAGTGTGCCAGAAGCAGTCGACACAACCGAGCGAAAGATATCACAGCTAAAAATTGAACAGGCTGCGCTCGCAAAAGAAACAGACAAACAAGCTGTTTCACAACGTGAAACGATTGAAAAGCAAATTCTCGAACTTGAAGAGAAAGCAAACCGAATGCGATCACGCTGGAACCTGGCAAAAAGCAACGTCAACCAGGTCAACACTCTAAAAAAACAAATCGAGCAGCTGCGTCTCGAAATGGAGCGGCTTGAACGCAAGGCTGAATATGCAAAGGCATCTGAAATAAAATTTGGTGAACTTCCTCTTCTCGAGAAAAAACTTGAAGAACTTACCTCTCCCACATCCAAAGCGGCGGGTCACAAGAACGAAGCACTCAATGCCTTGCCTGAAGCGGGCGAAGAAAATACCGTTGTCCTAAAAGAAGAAGTTGACACCGAAGATATTGCCACGGTTGTGAGTCATTGGACGGGCATACCAGTGAGCAAACTTTTTTCAGCTGAGCGTGAGCGACTGCTTCACATTGAAGATGAGTTGAGACAGAGCATTGTTGGACAGGATCACGCCCTGCGTGCCGTCGCAAACGCAATACGACTGTCGCGAAGTGGGCTAAAAGACCCAAATCGCCCGATGGGTTCGTTTCTGTTTCTTGGCCCAACAGGAGTGGGTAAAACCGAAACCGCAAAAACTCTCGCACGAAACCTATTCGACTCTGAAAAGTCTATTATCAGAATGGACATGTCTGAATTCATGGACGAGCACACCGTAGCGCGACTCATTGGCGCGCCACCAGGATACGTTGGATTCGAGGAAGGCGGACAGCTCACCGAGGCGGTACGAAGAAAACCCTATTCGGTCGTTCTTTTTGACGAGATAGAAAAAGCCCACCCAAAAGTTCTCAACATCCTTTTGCAGATGCTCGACGACGGTCGTCTGACAGACAGCCATGGTCGAACTGTCAGTTTCCAAAATTGTGTTGTCATCATGACAAGCAACATTGGTGCACTTGAAATACTTCAACATGGGGCGCAGATGCCTTATGAACAACTCAAGAAAATGTTAATGGGAGAGTTGCTGAAATACCTGCGCCCTGAACTCATCAACCGTATCGACGAAGTGGTTGTGTTTCACGCACTCAGCCAAACAGTCATACGGAGTATTGTGCTAATTCAGCTCAAGGGACTGGAGAAAAAGCTCAAATCCCTGCAATTGAGCCTCAACTATAATGATGAAGTTCTTGCCAAACTCGCTGAGGCGGGATGGGATCCTCAATTCGGAGCGCGACCACTGCGTAGAGCTTTGCAGGAACTCGTAGAAGTGCCACTGAGCCTTGCAATACTTGAAAATCGATTCAGCGAAGGGCAAACCATCATCATCTCGCAGAAAAATGAGGAGGAACCCTTTGAATTTACGACAAACCCTTAACTCTACCAGGTATGTACTCGGCACAATCGCAACTTCTGTTGCCTTGCTTTCGTGCAGCGCAAGCAATCAGGAAGACAGCGAGACTGCAGATTGCCGAATCACCCTTTTTCCTTCGAATAAAGCCGCTTTCACTGATTCACAGACCCAAATATCATTCATCGCAACGCTGCCAGAAAATTGCGTTAAACAAACAACAGAACGCAACGGACGAACTCTTGTCAAACTCTCTACTCAATCGAGCGAACCAAATGAGTTGGTAACACTCGAAGAGTTGAAAGCTGGTCAGAGGAGCTTAAAATTTAATGCATCAAGTGACAATTTAAGACGCGGTACTTTCGAAAAAAGTTTCGACAGCACCCTTCTGCCGGATTGGTCGGTTCCATGGGTTGATAAACCAACTACTATGACTCTTTCTATGCTTGTTGCGGGTTCGGCATCCGAGGCATCTATTCCAAAATCAGTTTCCCTACAGCTCAAATTCTGATGCTACCAATAAAAATAATTGACTTGGTGAAAACATTTTCGCTCGCTGGTGACTCAACACCGCAAACAGTTATCCGAGGCGTGTCGCTCGACATCGATGCTGGTGAAACGATTGCCTTCATGGGACCAAGTGGCAGCGGCAAAAGCACGCTTCTGAATTTAATCGCAGGACTGGAAGAGCCCACTCAAGGAAAGATTTTTTTCGGTGAAAAAGAACTGACCTCGATGACGTCGGCAGAAAAAGAGAAAACACGACTCAACTCAATTTCCTACGTCTTTCAGTTCTTTCATCTACTTCCAACCCTCACGGCTCTTGAAAACTGTGCCCTCGTTGCAATCGAACAGGGTGACAGAAATATTAAGGAAATTGTAAGCGACGCGAGAGACCTGCTTAAACTTCTTGGTCTCGAGGGTGCTGAGAACAAGCGTCCTGCGCAGCTGAGTGGTGGAATGCAAGCACGAACAGCTCTCGCAAGAGCGCTGCTATCTCGTCCTAAATTAATACTCGCCGACGAGCCCACAGGAAATCTCGATTCAAAATCGGGCGAAGCAGTTCTCGACCTCCTCTTTCAGGAGCAAAAGAAGCGGAAATTCACATTACTGCTAGTGACTCACAACGAATCTGCAGCGCGAAGAGCAGAACGTATCATTAGATTTCGCGATGGACAGCTTCAGTCATGAAGGCACTGCTGTGGCAAGCACTTTTTTTTCGGACACTTTTCGAGCAGAAGAGGCTCTTCGCAATCGCTGCTCTCACAGTATCGCTCGGCGTTGCGCTCGCGCTAGGTATCAGACTCGGAACACAAAGCGCCGTGCGCTCTCTCGAAGAATCAATAGGACAAATGCGAGAGAAGGGTTGGTCGGATACACTTGTCGCTACAACTCCGGAAGCAAAAATTTTCTTAAGAGAAATTGCTCTTCGTTACGATGGTCAAGTTTTTTCAACTCTCGAGGGTAGCGCAGTCAAGACAGAGTCTGGCGAGCCTGGTCAGGCTGTGCAGATCCACGTCGTTTGGGGCAGCGCAACTGCATCTGGATCAGGCTTTAAGGGAGAACTATTTCCTCCTGAAAAGCTATTGTTACAAATCAGCAAAAACTGCAAAACAGATTTCAACAACATTCAAAAACTCCTCATCTCCGGCAAGAAGTTTGAAGTGCAATTCAATGCAACCGAAATGCCGACATTTTTGGGTTGCAGAAACACAACCGCAGCGCCTTTTTCTTTTTCGACTCCCGAACTAAGCGACCTCCTGCAACGCGCACCATTGCATGCGATTTTTCCACTCCGAAATGAAAGCGAAATAAAATCCTTTGAAGACATGAGCGCACTGGCTGTGCAAACTCCAGGAATTGAACCAGAAGCAAATAAAAAGAGGCTTTCTCGACTTGAAGAGGTCACCATCAGTTTTCGAACGAATCTTCAATTAATGGGATTCATTGCTCTGTTCATCGGATTCGCCATGGTGCATCATATCTTTTCTCTTCTCGTAGCTAAGCAATCTAAGAACCTTGCCACACTCTCCGCGCTCGGAATTTCAAAGCGCAAACAAGTTAAAATTTTAATTAGCCTTGCAGCTGTTCTGGGATTTGCAGCAAGTACGCTTGGCACAATTCTTGGCCTGCTGGCAGGCTTTTTTCTCTCAGGTGTGACTTCTGCCACTGTTAAAAACCTCTATGACTCTCTTGTCGATTCACAAAACTTCCACTGGCAGGGAATTGATCTTGCGTATGGGTTTGCGATTGGTTTCGCCGCTTGTTTCTTAGGCTCAATTCACCCCATCGTTAAAATGACAAAGATCCCAGTGGCTCAAATCATGCGAGACGGGAGTTTTGAAAGTCACGATTCAGGATTGTCCCTCAAACAAAGTGTGAAATTAACTGTGGTGATTGTTGGATTGAGTTTGGCATGCTTAAAATGGACAATCGTTTGGAACAGAATTCCGCTCACAGCTCTTTTGGCATGCTTAGGCTTTCTTGTGGCTTCTGCCCTCGTAGCTCAGCAGATAAGTCGTTTATTATATGAGAAGGCCCATCTTGGAAAATGGCAACATCGCTCGGCAACTCAACTTCGACTTTTTCTTGCGCCCCAGTCTGCAGTTGTAATTCAGGTTCTGACACTAACCTTCACACTGACTTTCGGCGTAAAAGGAATGGCAGAGAGCTTTCGAACAACACTCTCGGAGTGGTCGAGAGAAACTCTAAGAGCAGATCTCTGGATACGCACGGTTGGTGGCGCGGCGAGTCCACTTCCCGAGAAAATAATGAGTCGCCTTGAGAAAGCGTCTGGCATTGAAGCTATTGCGGTCGACAGACTGAGCATTGGACCAGCAACAATGGCATTGAATGAACTGGATACGGCAAAACCAATTTTACTGGCCGCAGCTCGTTTTGCAGAGCAAAGCAAAGTGGCTCCAATGAAAATCTTGCTTCCTGAAGGTTCCACGTTTGAGATGCAATCGAATCTTGCCCGTGAGATTGCTGACAATTCACAAAATTGCCTGGGAACCAGAGAAAATCCATGTTTAGCATATATTTCTGAACCCATTTCAATTCACTTCTCAATGCCTTCTCCCCTTGGCTCAATTTTGTGTCCCAAATTCAGGACACAGAAAGTGTGTTTTAGGGTAGCCTCGGTTTATCAGGACTTTGGAAGTGATCAAGGTGTACTTCTCACAGACGAAAGAGTCTTCGAGAGATTTTTACAGAGTGCTCCAAAACCTTCTTTCAGCAACGTCTATCTGCGCGATCCAAACTCTTCCGAATCCGAAGAACTCAATGCAGAACTGCGCCGAGCGGTTGAAAGTTCCCAAGGAACTCTTGCTTTCGAGACTTTACAAAATTTACAAGCAAGAATTCTCGAGACCTTCGACAACACCTTCCGGGTGACCGACGCACTCTACTTTCTTTGCGGAGTCATTGCTGTTGTTGCAACGATGAGTAGCTTAAATCTCCAAATTTTGTTGAGAAGCAGGGAATGGAGTTTACAATGGTCAGTAGGCATTGGAAGCAAAACTCTTTTACGACGCTTCTCGATATGGTCGGCTTTTATGGCTTTTTTGGCTGCAGCCGTTTCACTGGCAGGGGGTTGGATTCTTTCCGCGATACTTGTGTATGCCGTGAATTACTATTCTTTTGGATACTCTCTTACTTTATCCATACCATGGCATCTGCCACCGGTTGTGCTTGTCGTCGCATCACTGAGTGGCTACCTCAGTGGAAAACTCCAGACTCGAAGTCTTGAAGAAAATGTCTCACTCAACGCTCTGAACCGGGAATAGGAGACGCTCTTGGAAGCCATTCATCAAGAAATGCGACAGGCCATTGAATCGCGCCATCTTCATGGTGCCAATTCACCCTCATCACTCGAATGGTGGTATTTTACCGGATTCATGTGGCGCAACAACAACAATGCAAGCTGCGATACAAATACCGACATCGCAAACCTAGCAAGTAAAAAAACTCCCCATTATTCAGTTCAATCGACTTTTTTTCTCGCTGACGAAATGACTCCAAAAGGTCTTCTCGCTCATGCTGCCGAGGCTGATCTTGAAAAGAAACAACACCGTTCTTCGGAGCGGGTCGCGGGATTTGCGCAGAACTCTATGAGCAGTCCTATCGCATTTGCTGCACCTGGATTGTTGAATTTAACTTTAGGCAACTGGCGACTTTCGCAGCTCGGTTCATCGAAGGAGAGAGTTCACTGGGACTTGCGATTCGATGTGCGCGGAACAGAATATCTGCTTCAACTTAAAATTCCAAAAAGTGACTTTTGGTTTCACGGCAAGAATGGCTTTTTGCAGAAGACATCGGGTGCAGGAAACTTCTACTACTCAGCACCCTTTGTTGTGGCGAGTGGTCAACGCATATATCGAGATCCATCGGGAATAAATAAACTGGAATCCATTTGCGGACAGCTTTGGTTTGATCATGAAATTCACGTGAAAAAAGTCATGGATGTGGGCTGGCGATGGTTTGGTTTAAACTTCTCAAACGGAAAATCTCTGATGATCTATCAGATTTCAGAGAAAGGTAAGTTCACACAAGCGAAGGGGGAAATCTGGGATCAATCGACAAAAACCTCAACACTTTTGGATCAGATAAATTTATCCGCCAGCAACGAAGTTTGCTTGAGTTCTCAACGCTGCTATCCGCAGACGTTTCAGGCTGAATTTCTGGACCCGAGCAGCAAAGTTAAAAACGTTGTGAAAACCGATGCCTGGTTCGCGGAACAAGAGATGGGAAGCGCATCGGGGGCTTTAGGCAGGCCCTACTGGGAAGGAGCAGTTCGTGCCGTCTGGGATACAGCACCAAACATCTCAAAAAAGAATAGTCAACCTACTGAAGGCATTGGATTTATAGAGATAGTCCCTCAAGAACCCAACAAATAAAACCGATACAAAGGGGTTGGGTTGGCGGAGGTGTGCATGCGGAACGACTTTCTCACAGTTTGGCAATTCAATGGTTTGTTGATGGCAGTACTGGCGAGTATTTCGATTTCGACCTCTTGCAGCAATGAAATGTCCACCCCGTACACAAGCTCCGTTTCTCCTACGCCAGTGGGTGCAAAGGTTTTGGCTGCCGAACTTCCCAAGTGTAAAGATGATGTGCGGCCCATTCGAGTGGCTTTTATTGTCGATAACACTGGCTCCAACGCTGCCTCTCCGGATGATATTCAAAAAGGCCCTAACTTCGTCGGAACAGATCCGCTGAAGAGTTTTGTGAATAGAACGACTCTCCTCAGCGACCAAGATCTCAAAGTTTTTAGCAAAGAGACCGTTTACACGGATCGGCAAGTAGCAGTGTACAAAGCGATTCTTAAGCTACAAAAGGCCTCTGCGGCAGCACGACTCAAGAATGCAAGTTTTCAAGGTATAGACGTGGGCGTGGCGCACTTCCCATACGCTCCACCAAATTTGAAACTTGGCGATCCTGTCGACGTCGACGATCTCAAGAAAGCAGTTTTTCACAATGGTGCCGATAAAGGACTACCAGATGCGATGACTGATATTTCTAAGATTTCGTTTTCCGAAGCATGGAGCAAGCAGGTGTGGAATATGCTTGGCTTCACTCACTATTCGCGTGGGATGACACCCTATGTCACAGCCTTCCAGGCTGCGAACGAACTGCTCGTTTCAGAAAAAAACAAGAAAGCTGGCGATACCCGACCAGGCTTAGTGATCTTGGTCACCGATGGTCTTCCAACAGATCCCAAACCGAGTGATATCGTCGCTGCGCGCTTAGCATTGGGAAAGGACACGCGGGTTGCACTTCTCTCAATTTACCAAGCAAACGAGGATGACGAAGCACAAAACGCACCAGCGAAAAGTGCACTGAAGTCAATATTTGAGAGCGATGGCTGGGGAAAAGAAGAACATCAAACATTTGATTCGTATTGGAATGCCTTGAGAAAAATCCCACAATCAAATGAAGTTCGTGACGATTATTTCCAAGTCAAAGTTACGAAGCTACAAGAAAGCCTTGATCAGCTTCTCGATCGATACATAAAATGTAGCTTGAAATAAATTTATCGACGCAGGGGTGTGAGGCTACGCGGCAGTTGAACTGGCGGGTTGTCGGAATCAGCCTCAGCCTGCTTGTCACCTTTTCGAGGCGAGGGCGCGTCTCCACCAGCGACTCCCCGCACTCCACCGGACACCTGTGGTTCGTCTGGGCGATTGGGTTTTTCTAGATAGATAGGGACAACAACTTCGCGCGTTTGGCCTGGCTCAAGAAACAGTGACTGCCTGACTTTGCTTCTATCGAGAAGTGGATCGCCCAAAAAATAGGTGAGATCATAGCTTCCCGCAGGGACATAGACTTCTTCGGGCTTGTGAAAAAGAAGATCAAGTGAGCGCCCGAAAACATTGGCACCTCGACTTTCAATGCGCACGAGATCTGTTCGATATCGGCCTTGTGCTTGCCTTACATCCCATTTTATTTTGACTCGAGCCAGAGCCTCTCCAGCAAGTGCCTCGTTTCGGCGCTGCAGATTTCTCTTAATACCGCGCAAACCTTCCACGCCATATTCATAAGTGCCCTCGAGTAAAAGAAAGGGAAGCTTCGGCGCCACAGTCATGAGCGCGTATGGTTTCTGTTCACGATGGATCGTGACGCGTGGGGGATTCTTGCAACTTTTGAAACCTTCGGGGCAGCTCGGTGCATCAACCCTTCCAGCAAACGTTTTTACAATTGTCTTTTGGCCGGCGTCCACCTGAAATCTATCTTGAACCTCAGAACCTTCAATACTCACTGTATAGCTACCAGGAAAAACGAGATAATCGGTATCTAGATTGAGCAATGCACCGGTATCGAGATAAACAAAAACGGGCTGGCCACCAGCCTTCAAGCGCTCTTCCATCGGGAAGTTTTGGGGCAAATCAATCCGCAATACGCCCACAGATATTTCAGTGAGAGCACCTTTCTCAATAGACAACTTTCGACGAGTGCCATTCACTTCTAACGAATAATCACCTGGCAAAAGCCACGTGCTACCGTTAGGAACCAAACCAACGACAGAATTCTCAGATTTGGGCTCTTTTTCCTCTGGCGCGAGATAAAAGCGAGCGTGGATATCTGGAAAAGTTGAAACAATACCGACCGGAAAAAGGTCGAGAGAAATTTTCTCACTCGTTTCGCCGTGGTTCTCTATTTTGACGAGACGGCCCCCGATTCTGAACTCAGTTGTGCCGGGTAAAACATCAAAATCTCGACGAGTCTTCCACTCGTTGCGTTGACCATCCAATGGATCAAGGCAAAGGGTGTGAACAACAAACGACGTCTCTTGTGTTGGGGGCGTTGCGATTGGAGCAACCTCTTGGGCTGTTCCTTCTGCAGACTTTTCTGGCACTGACTGCTCACCAGGCACTGACTGCGACTTAAAATTTGAAGCGTCGACGCTCTGTAAGCCGCTTTCCCCATGAAGAACAAGGGAGAGTCGACGCACGGGAATTTTAGTGGGTTTGTCGCGCGTTTGTTTGAACTCATAGCCAGAGCACTCATTGGCAACAAGATATTCACCAACATCGAGCTCAATTGTCTCACCGCCATGGATGACACCAACTGGGCTCATCACTCGATGACCGGGTTTACCGACCTGACGATACACAACCAGCTCCACATCTTTTGGTGCATCCAAAGTGAGAGTCTGCTTGCGAGTCAAATTTAAAAAACTACAGCCCGAAAGCATTGCCATCGCTGCTGCAGCAAGAATGGGAAGGAGCATGCCAACGCCTTGTGTTTGAACGTTCACGGCTTACAGGTTAACAAATTTTCCATAGAGAAGTAAGGCTGGGGCAGACTTTTAAGCCGTCGGAGTGTCCCGACGAGTTCCACTTGAGAAAGACTCGCACAGCCTACTTTTTGAGCAATCTGCTCGGTTCCCACCATTATGCGACCAGTGTCATCTTCAACCAAAAGGTACGACTCCGCAGGTCCGACCCCTGTGACCTTGCCGCGGATGTAAACTTTCGAACCAATATATTCTTCTGGATTCAGGCTGAGAACTTTGATTTTGATGGGAGCCCTCGACTGGGGCACACAAGATATCAACAAACCTGATACAAGCACCCCAACAACAACTGCGGTTAACTTCGAGATAAGCATGGTACCCGCGCTGTTATCAATTTGCACCCTGTTCATCGAGATGCCCCCTTTCAAAAACCAACTGAAGAACAAGTTTCACGTCGACGACGGGACGCACGGTTCCTGAATTTTTTGCAACGCCCGAAACGATGCGAAAATCATCACTTAAATATTCCCGAGCAGCAAAGTCTATTTCATCATCTACCAACCAAACGAACTCCGTGAGCTCATCGACAATGATTGCAAAATTATCTCCCGACGGAGACACAACAAGGCAGCGTGTCGTTGACGATAAAGTCCCCTGAGAAAATCCAAGCAAACGCCGCAGATTCACCACAGGCATAATTTCTCCTCGAAGTGCGAAGACACCCTCGAGTTCCTTCTTTGCCCTTGGCACAAACGTTATTGGCGGTGGCATAACAATTTCCCGCACATCATCTACTGCAATCAACAATTCCTGGTCAGCGACCTTGAAGATAAGAAATTGTTTTCCGGCAAAAATCGGAGCGGGCTCTTCATTGGCTCTGGTAGCGAGCTTGATCTCAAGTTGCTTACGGAGCTCTTCGAGCATAAACACCTCGCTGGAAAATTTCGCTTCCTGCAATATCCGCGACGTCAATAACGAGCGAAACGCGCCCGTCGCCGAGCACACAACCTCCCGCGAGGCCCGGGTGATTCCCTAATAATTTCCCAAGTGGCTTGATGACAATTTCCTGTTGACCCAGAAGCTTATCGACCACCAATCCAATGCGTTCGTTACCAATACCGACAACAACAAACACGAGACGTTCCCTGCGTCGGCTGAGAGCTGGCGTCGTTTGTGTTGGACGATACCAGAAATTCGACTCAATGTTCGTAAGGCCCATCACATCGGAAAAACGCGCAAGCGGAACAACCTGATCTCTCAGTTTAACGAATTGCGTTGTTCCCATACGTTGAATTTCATCCGCTGAAATTCTTATGCTTTCGATAACATTCACCAGCGGGATAGCGAATGATTCCCCTGCCACTTCAACCATCAAACTTGGAACAATTGCCAACGTGATAGGAAGTTTGATGGATGTTTTTGTTCCTTTTCCTTGAACAGAGTCGAGCTCCACGACACCCTTTAGTTTCTGGATATTTTTTTTGACTACATCCATTCCAACGCCACGACCAGAGATATTTGTTACCTTTTCTGCTGTGGAAAAACCCGGCTCGAAAATTAAATTGAAAATGTTTTTTGGGGGGATATTATCGCTCTCTTTGATAATCCCGTTTCTTATTGCCTTCGCTCGAATGCGCTCTAAATCTAGGCCTTTGCCATCATCTTCGACGCAAATCACGATAAGGTTACCCTGCTGACTCGCCGAAAGACGAATTTGTCCTTTGCGAGACTTTCCATTCGCTTCTCGCTGTTCAGGATCCTCAATACCATAGTCAATGCTATTTCGAATTAAACGCAGCAGCGGATCACCAATCTCCTCAACCAATGTTTTGTCGAGTTCAGTTTCCCCCCCATGAACAACCAACTCAACTTCTTTTCCACATTGCCTCGAAAGATCTCGAACAACTCTTGCGAACTTGTAGAACGCATTTCCTACCGGAACCATGCGCACTTTCATAATGATGTTTTGGACTTCATTCATATGTCGACCAAAAAGAAGCAAACTTTCTGCCATTTGGTGACTGAGATCTGCACTTGCTCCGCGCAATCGCATTGCTTCCTCAATCCGAGCAAAACGCGTTCTGTCGATCACCAATTCCCCAACGAGGTTTACCAAACTGTCGAGTCTTTTGAGATCAACCCGAATTGTCCCTTGAGAGTCACTTTTTGGCACTTCAGTTTTTGTTGTTTTTTCAAAACTCGTTTCAATTGAAACTGCATTGTTTGCAGAATCTGGGAGCTGTTGAGAAACTTGAGGCTCTGTGATGATATCGCCACGTTCAGATGCATTAAGTCTCTGAAAAAATTCTTCCAGAGGAATTTGTGGTTTTTTTCCTGAGCGTAAAAGTGAGAATAAATTACGGACAAGTTCCCAACCAATCAGAAGGGAATCTATCAAAGGCGCACTGACAGAGAGTTGATTTTTCCTAATCTGGTCAAATGTATTCTCGAGCACGTGGCAAAGTTGCTCTATGCAACCAAAGCCGAGCATCCCTGCTGTACCCTTGATTGTGCGCGCCGCCCGAAATATCTCTTCCACAGAGGAGCGGTCGCCCGGATTGCTCTCAAGCATCAGCATTGCTTGGGTGAGCGATTCCAAAAGCTCATCAGCATTGTTGAGAAAATCTGCGACCATCTCTGGATCGGCCTCGATGTCAATAACATCTACTTTCTGACTGACTGATGTTACCGCCCCTGCAGAGGGATTCGTTTCTTCGATTGAAGCCAATGTTTCTTGTTGATTGCTTTGAATTATCGCCGTCGTTTGCGCGGTAACTTTCTTCTTAGCTTGTATAGATGGCTCCGCATTTTGGTCCAAGAGACCTATCCATGGCGCTCCAAGCGAAGCAAGAGCAGAGATCACTTTCGTTAATAAACGAACCTCGCCCTCGACAATCTGCTCAACAAGAGCTTGGTCGAGTTCGGCCGCAAAAACAAAAAGGGCTTTCCTTTGTAGCTGTCGGTCAATTAGAATTGAGCCTATCGAGTTGATTCTATCGCGAACCTCAGAACTATTTGAATCACAGACGAACGAGTAAACAAATTCAGGTCGCGTCAGGAAACGCTCCCAAAGCTCACGCTCAGTCAAAGACAATGGAGCGCATTGCGAACCATTATCTTGTTCATCACTGCCGACCCCTTGAAACGTTGGTTGTGCAACAGAGGCTCCTCCAACACAGAAAACTTGTGCTTGGTATTCGAGTTCCGTCATCAAAGAGTCGTTCTTAAATCCCCCCTCAGAAACAAAGATCTTCTCAAGCAGTAACTGGCATTCTGCGAGCGTTTCTAAATCTTTACTATCGATGGATGATTTCTCGGCACGAACATCGGTCAGCCTATCCTCTAAGAGGTGGAGTGCTGACACAAGGCGCGGTAACTCAGCAATTTCGGAAAAACCCTTAAGGGAATGAAGGATACGAAACATTTCGTCAATTTCTGCTCGACCAACCACACGGCCCTGCTCGAGCACCGCATTTATGGTCATCCAAGCACCAGTAAAGCGTTCAACGAGCTCGACGCTCTGGGCTTTAAGTTCGTTCATCATGTCCTGACTGAGTTCCATTTTGCTCCCGCCTTAAATCTAGTTTAGGTGTTCGAAGGGCGAGCCCATGGACATGGCTCGCCCAGTGGGATGTGAATTTGTCGTTACTGAACCGTTCTGCCCATATGAGCGCTTGACTGAATCTCTCTACTGGGCAAGACCTGCTAGGGGAGATTGTTGAACATGTTTGAAAAAATCGTTTTAGCGAGCGCCTCACCCCGTCGCAGAGAACTCCTCAAAGCCGCTGGCTTTGAGCACGAAGTCATTGTTGCAAATATTGAAGAAAAGCGACGACAGGGCGAGCGCCCGGAAGATTATGTCCAGCGCAACGCCAAAGAAAAAGCATTGGCTGTTTGTAGCACCCAGCCGGTTGCCGTTGCAAAGGCCATAGTTCTTGCTGCCGACACAATTGTTGTTGCCTTTGACAACGAGGTTCTTGAAAAACCCGTTGATGCACAGGATGCCCGCCGCATGCTCGGTAAGCTCTCCGCAAGAACTCACCGCGTATTAACGGGCTTTGCGTTGTGCAATGGAACAACGGGCGAGATTATCGAATGCAGAACTATTCAGACACAAGTTCTATTTAGAAATCTATTTGCAGATGAAGTGGAGCAATACATCTCAAGCGGCGAACCTTTCGACAAAGCAGGATCCTATGGAATTCAGGGTCAAGCTCTCACTTTCGTCGAGTCGATTGAGGGAAGTTACACGAACGTCGTAGGGCTACCCATGTCGCATGTGGTGCTCTCATTGCGGCGCATACTGCCACCCATTGAAGAATGAAAAATAGTCATGTTCAAGGGAGCTGAAGCCGAAGCGGAATCCTCAATGCAGCAGCGGTTAGAGCTGGTGCGTTTGCGCATAGCAACTGCGCTAATTCATATCGGTAAAAAAACTGATGATATTACCCTTGTTGCGGTCGGTAAGGGGCATTCAGTGAGCTCGATTCGTGAGTTGTACAACTTAGGAATCCGCGACTTTGCCGAAAATTATGCGCAGGAATTCTTGAAAAAGCGAATCGAACTCGCTGATCTCCCAGAAATTCGATGGCATTTCACCGGCCACCTGCAATCCAACAAAGCAAAAAGCATAGCGCAAACGTTCTCCTCAATTCACAGTTTGGACAGAATGTCATTGCTTGATGAGCTTCTTAAAATTGCCGCCCCGCTGTATCCAGTTCGAGTTCTCCTGCAACTTCAGGTTGATCCTAGTGACCGAAATAAGTCGGGCTGCGCTTTCGAAGATGCCTCAAAACTATGTGCAAAAATTTCACAGCATCCAGGACTCATTTGGGAAGGTTTCATGGGAATTGGACCAGCAGAAAGTTCATCTGAAATGTTGTCAATGCTTTATGAGAGGTTTGTTCGAAAAGCTTCGCAGCTTTGGAAAGATCATTCTCTGCGCGATCCATCGAGGGCGCTGCGTCCTATGAAGATATCACTAGGGATGAGTGATGATCTAGAGATTGCAATTCGCTGCGGTGCAACACACATTCGGATCGGTAGCGCTCTTTTCGGACCACGTCCAAAAAAACATCAAGCCACTTGACCCTCACCTTCCATAGATTGTGCGTATTCGCGAAGAAGAATTTTTACATCTAACGGGCCACATTCAGGCTTGACCTCAAGAATACGCGCACACAGTCCGCTAATATGTGCAGCTGCGTAGCTCGATCCAGATACAAAAATTGATTGATCAGAGGGGCCCGCAATAGGAACATTTACGCCTAAACCTGAAAATTCGATAACAGAGCCAGCATGAAAGCGAACTTGCATCGCATGAGCGGCAGGCATGGCATTCACGCTGACGCAATACGTAAAGGTTGCGGGATAAAGCCAGTTACCCACATTACTGCATGCAGCAACTACGACGATATTGGATTCATAGGCGCGCTTCATAAGCGCAACTAGCCAAGGAACATGGTACTCGCTCGACGTACCCAAACTCACGTTTATTACCTTGTAGCCTTTATCAATCACGTGATCGAGAACATAGCAAAGGAGGGAACTGTCTGAAATGTTGTTTTCGTCCAACACACGAAAGTGGTCAATCCTGGCTTCTGGAGCAACGGAAACCAGGCAACTTTGCACAAGACTTCCGTGACCGGTTCGATCAGAGTTTTCCCCAAAGGGAAGTTCATTCAGCTCAAGACCTTTCGATCCGTGAAAACAATCGAAAACTTTACCAACTCTTCCCCGCAATCCGGGGAACTGAGGATTGACGCCACTGTCGATGACAGCCACACGAACGTCAGACCCTGTCCCAAGTAAAATACTTTGGAATGTTTTTTTCATATCGAGTTTCATGGGACAACTCCGCTCATAACTCATGACGCTGCATTGAGTTTGTTTTTCGTACCGAGTTGTGAAACTCGCAATTTTTTGCGCAGCAACAAGATTCCGTCGCATGCAGCGCTGCATACCTTCTCGTAATTAGCAGAATTCAATCCAGGAATCTCGAAGACCGCAACAGCAAGAGGATTTTCAAAAACTACAACCGGCAAAAAAACTCTTCCGTGAATAAAATCAAACGCCATCTCTCGGCCCGAGAGAGCAATGCCAAATTGCAGTTTGTCGGAGTCGAGCAAACTGAGAGAACATAGCCCGTCGATGTCTTCCTTATCTAAACAGGCGGAATCGAACCAAGCAGCTCCTGCCTTGCTCTTTGTTGCTGAAGCAAAGACTCGCAGCATCTCCATCACCGGCTGTGGATCATTTTTAAGCGCAGACTCAATCTCTTCCTCAGCCCTCTGAGCAAGAACCAGGAGCTCTCGCTGAAGTGTTTCCATCTGCGAAAAAATACTCGCTGCCGATTCGGTTGCTGACATTTGGGCCTGGCCATTCTGGCCTTGGGTTTTGTTCTGATGACGACGAACCATGGCAAAGCCCTCCTATGATTCCTTGATTGTAGCCAAATTTGTGCTCATGTATTGCATTGGGTGACACCAGGCTGTCGGGCAAAGTCTTCCGAAAGCCCCCGGCGGAAGCTTGCTCGCCTAGACACAACAGCCCTTAAAGGCTATCTATATTGAAGAGTTTTCGGTCATTTTTTGACTCATTGAAACTTTCAACCAAAGGGAATGGACTGCGATGTTGAGGGTCCGACTTCTGACAGCCTTTGTCCTGGTTCTTGTGCTTTTCTGGTGTGTCACCTTCAGCACTCATCTGGCCGTTCCTGTCACTCTTTTCTCGCTAGGAACACTTTTCGCGGGTGCGGAATTTATTGCGATGCGATGGCATGTCATTGATGGACAGGCGGCAATCGAACGAGCCCACCCTGCCCTGCGCCGCGAACATTGGGGTATTGGAACATGCTACGCCCTTTGCGTTCCCATTGAATGGTATGGTCCCGAACTCTTTGGTCAGCCTCCTTCCATGGGAACTTCTCTTGTTTTTGCATGGATAGCTCTCTGCACCGTTTGTGGTTCAGCTTTTTTCTATCGGCGCGAGATCGATTTAGAACACTCAACGCACAAGCTGATGAATGTTCTCGCGGGCTTCGTTTACATCTCTATTCCCGGCGTCATCATGATGCGGTTGAGCCAAATTGACATTCCCGGAACTCCAAAAGGAATTGCGCTCTATTTCAGCCTTGCCTGTGTTCTGATGGGTGATATCGGTGCTTATTTCGTCGGACGATTTATGGGCAAGCGCAAGCTCATTCCAGCGGTTTCACCAAAGAAAACAGTTGAAGGAGCGCTGGGAGGTCTGGTTTTCAGTGCCCTGACGGGCTTGGGCGTTTGTGCTTACTTCAATCTACCATTTTCTCCGCTTCTGGCTTTCTTAATCGCGTTGATTGTGGGTGCCTCAGGACAAGTGGGCGACCTTGCCGAAAGTGCACTCAAACGAACAGCAAACGTCAAAGACAGCGGAAGTCTTCTCCCAGGTCATGGTGGAATGCTCGATCGGATTGATTCGCTGCTTTTTGGAGTACCACTTGCACATCTTTTATTTTTATCCCTGTATCGCTGACAGAGTTTTTTTATTTGGGAATAAAAATAACTGACCTAACGTCATTATAATTTTGCCGAAGCCTTTCAATAAAAAAGGCTGTGTGGATTTTTCCACTTTCCAGAGCGGCACAACCAAGACAACGCGCGAGCGGCACTGGACTCTGTAGGCAAGCTCCATCCGACCTTTCGCAAGGCACAACATCGGGCAGAGTTGCAGCGGCAACTGCTTTAACGCTAGCTTCCTCGTAACTAGGCCAACTCCCCTTGTAGACGAGCAGCGAAAGTAAGGGAGTGGGAGAGAAAATAACTTGACCCTTTTCGATCCTGATGAACACATTTCTGTCTAATAGATTTTCAAAACGTCCATTTAGTCCGCAATCAGTTGCCCAGTCCATCAAAAGACTTCTATTCGAGGTGGAGCTTTGATTTTGAGAAATCAGTGTTACGGCTTCATCCGCCTTCTGATTTAGACAAACAAGAAAACTCTTCGCTTCGCACGATATAAGTTGTTGCTCGAAGCCAGAATCAATTGAACATTCAGCAAATCGCCAATGCTCGTTCATCTGAGCACTTGGCACCCAATGAAACAGCTTGGAATAATTTTTTTCTGAGCCAATAAAAAATCTTCCTGAGAAACTTCGACTGCCGAACCCCTCGCCGACCGCATTCTGGACGGGGTCACGAAATGCGAAACGCCGGGTCAGGGAGGTCGCAATCTGATTTCGCAGCTCTAGAGCTGTTTGCTGCTCTGAATCAGTCAGTGCGAATGAAGAATTAAAATTCAAAACAAAACGCCACGTAGATTTTGTCTCATCTCCCTGTGAATCACTCGATGATGGATTACAAGCCGAAAAAATAATCAGCGAAGCATAAACCAGAAATTTCAAAAGAAAACCCATAGCAATTCAGACTCTCAGTATTGAAAATGGTAGTGCAGCGACAACTGAGTTGTCGCTGCACTGTAGTTTATTTTATTGGAAGGCAAGAAAACTCCGCCAAAACCAGTTTCAAAGGATGTTGAAACCTCACGCAGTAAAGAAACCTCTACTCCCAACCCAATTGCAGCCAGCATGGATGTTTCGCTCTTAGCCGCATCCGATTCCTTCACGCTTTGAACACCTGCTTGAAAAAATCCATACGGAAATGCCCGCGCCACTGGAGTGAACATCATGTGTTGCCATTTCATCATGAGACCAGCAGCTTCAGATGTCTCTTCCTTGTTGGCTGCAAGCTGCAATCCAACAGCGACAAATTCACCCTCACTGAGCTCATTTCGAATGCCAAAAGCCGGAGTTCCCCAGATGGAGCCACCGTTTGGGAATCCTGCAGATATGGACCAAGGTCCTAATTGAGAGTAGCGGCTTGGAGCATTTGCAGAATCAGCAGCAGAGGGGGCTGCTTCCGCCTTGAACTGCAGAGACTCAGCTGGGAAAAGACAAAGCAGACTCAACAACACGCTGCGACACAACTGATTCACTTGCTACCTCATGAAGGGCAAGACTCTTAAATGCATCGCAGAAGCGAAGAACAAGCTCGAGACTTTGAGCATAATTTAACCGCGGATCGCAGTACGACTGATAGTTGAGCGCGAGCTGGTTTTCCTTGACACCATTTTCTCCGCCCACACACTCTGTCACGTCGTCTGCAGTCATCTCGAGATGCAATCCGGCCATCCATGAACCCAAATCATGGTGAACCTTCTGAGACACAAGAACCTCAGACATGATGCTATCAAAATATCTGGTTTTGATACCGTCAGACATTCGGACAATATTTCCATGCATGGGATCACATGACCAGGTCACGTTCAAACCGGCATCCCTCACCGCATTCACGAGTGGCGGCAACAGATTCGCAACTTTTACAGAACCAAGGCGCGTTATAAGCGTGACTCGTCCCCACTCATTGGCTGGGTTCAGGGCTCGTACCAACTCGACAACTTCATCTGGAGAGGTCGTTGGCCCGACCTTCACACCTAAAGGGTTGCTGATACCTCGTAAATATTCGACATGAGCGCCTTCGTGATGCTTCGTTCTCTCGCCCAACCACAAAAAATGGGTTCCGAGGTTGAAGAAAGATTTATGCTCCTCGCTCCAACGTGTCAGGGCAGACTCAAAAGGAAGAAGCAGTGCTTCGTGCGAAGTGTAAACCGGATTCCGGCTGAGAAATCCGGGCAAAGCGCCATCACTTCCCCAAGCAGATAAAAGTGCAACAGACTCTTCCATTCGTGCTTTGATTTCATCGAAAACAGAAGAACTTCCATGCTCGCTACTCAAAACCCATCGACGCAAGCGGGAAAGTTCGGTGAGGCCACTTTCACCCAGTGCCCTCATCCAATTGAGGGTAGCGCAAGCGCATTGGTAGGCGTCGAGCATTCGATGCGGGTCGGGCCGCCGAGCTGCAGGAGAAAACTCAAATCCATTGATGATGTCGCCTCGATAGCTCGGAAGTGCCTGCGAATCGCGTACCTCAATATCATCGGAGCGAGGCTTGCCAAATTGTCCAGCAATGCGTCCGATAGAGACAACGGGTTTGCGGAGTCCTTGAGCTGACAACAAACTCAGCTGAAGAAGAATTTTCATTTTGTCGGCGATGACGTCTGACTGGCAGTCAATAAACCTTTCGGCACATTCACCTGCCTGAACAATGAAGCGTCGTCCCTGACCAGCTTCGCCAATGAGATATTTGAGTTTCAGTATTTCAGAAGGATGCACTAATGCAGGCCACTGCTCGAGCTGAGTAACAACTCGTTGAAGTTCTGCGGGATCGGGGTACTGAGGCAACTGCTGCGCAGCGCAGTTTTGCCAAGAGCGAGGACTCCATCTAGGTTGTTCTCTAGCCACACAAAACCCCAACACTTTAGTGCGTAAGCTCGAAACAATGAGCCGCAGACGCACCACAACTGCCAAGCTAGCCGGGTCAACCGACCTTTGCAACAGTTCTTCGTGCGATTTCCGCCATGATAAGTGCTGGTATCCTGCCAAGAGAACTGACTATTTGAACTGCTCCCATGTCGATGGCCTCACGAGGCATTCCGAAAACAACGGATGTTTCCTCATCTTGAGCGATATTGTAACTCCCTGCCTGTCGCATTTTCAGCAGCCCATCTGCTCCGTCGCGTCCCATGCCAGTCAGAATAACTCCAATTGCTCCAGGACCGAGGATGCGCACAACAGACTCGAAGAGCGGATCAGCTGCAGGCCGCGCTCCTTGGTTCACCGTCGACAGCCTCCCGGACGGGGAGGGCACACACCTGAGTTAGACTCTCTGCAAAATTCTTCGTGAAGAATGCTTGCATGTGCTGAACTATCAATGTTGGCGGTATATTTGCGGGCAACTGGGTCCGTACGCTCCTCAGAGCTTCGGGTCCTCCGGTTGAGGCTGCGATGCAAAGAACAGTTCCATGCACCGCTCCATTCGTCGGCCGAAACACGTTTTCTTGCCCGGGACGAACATTTGCGATGACAACTTTCGATTGATTATGGCTGACTATTTTTGCGGATGCGGCGGCACGAATTCGGGTCGACAATTCATCAAAGAATAATCCTAACCCTCGGCTCACATCCAGATTTGACTTCGAAATGGTATCAACAGCACCCATGGAGAGAGGCTTTTGGCTCAATTGCGAACCTTTTGGCGTAGGCTGCTAATGACAACAGTTCGCGTTGGGAAATGCTGCATTACCTTCTTTAGAAAAGAGAGGCCATCCATGCGCGGCATTTCAACATCAAGTGTCATGACATCGGGGTTATGTCGCACCAAAAGCTCACGTGCTGCAAAAGCAGCTGAGGCACTGCCAACAACCTCAACTAAAGAATCATTGTCGAGCAACTTTGTGATGAGAGTGCGAGTTACAGCAGAATCATCAACTACAAGGACTTAAATTTTTTGCTGACCACCAGGAGTATTTGTCATACTGCCGCCTTACTTCTGAAGCGCATGAGAACCATTGCCAGTTCATCCGGATGGAGAACCTGATCAGCTGCACCTGCGGCAATTGCTGCCTGTGGCGCGAAAGCAAAAACACTCGATTCTGGATGCGCTACAATCGTCTGACATCCTTTTTCACGCAGCTGCAACAATCCCTGAACACCATCGCTGCCAAGACCGCTCAATAAAATGCAAACAACCCCCTTAAGTTTTCCAGACGGAATAGCCTTATTTGCCGACTGAAAGAGTGCCTCTGCAGAGGGTATCTGCAAACAAATGGGTGCACCCTCTTGCAGTCTCATGACCGATTTTCCGGCTATGTTTTCGAGAGTGAGATGCCTTTGTGGAGGTGCAAAATAAACAGTACCAGCGAGTGGAACAAGTCCATCAACCGCTACCTTCAACTGCAAGCAAGTCAGCTTGTTCCACTTTTCAAGATAACCATTCAGCAGCGAAGAAATTGAACTTACAGAAACAATGATAGGTGGAGTGTCAGTGGGAAGTGACTTAAGAAAGACTTCAAGCTCATGATGCGCTCCTCCATTGCCTCCAACCAAAATCAAATTGATTCCCTCGGCGAACTCGCCAGCGGGTTGAATCGTTTTACGAACCTCAACACGCGGGCGTCGAGGTGCCATTTTGACTCGTTCCAAAGAACTTGCTGCTGCGAGAACTTTCTGCACCAAACCTTCAGCAAAAAAACGCAATGAATTAGGGTCGAATTGATCTGGCTTCTGGACAAATTCAAGAGCACCCAACTCAAGAGCTCGCACAGCAGCGTCGTCTGCCGGATTCAAAGAAGAAACCATGATTGTTGGCAGCGGGAAATGTTGCATCAACTTCTCAAGAAATTTCACTCCCGACATCCCAGGCATTTCGATGTCCAGAAGCACGACGTCGGGTTTCTTCTCGACTATCACTTCCCGCGCTTCAAAGGCATCGCGCGCTAAAGCAACAACCTCAACCCGACCAGATTGATTGAGAACCCTGCTGAAAATTGAGCGCACAGCGGCGGAATCGTCGACAACCACAACGCGTGCAGTGCGGCTGATAAGACTCACATGCCCACCCGAGGTATCAACTCGATTGCTATTGCTCATCAACTGATGTTTGACTGAAAAGTCGAAGGTGTTGAGGATAATTTTGCGACCCACAGTTCCACCGAGATCATTGGCCAGAATTGGGATTTTCTTTTCTCTGAGCCAGTTCAATGCAAAATCAATATTGTGCTTGCCAATACTTTCACCGAGCCCGACGTTGTCGAGTACACGCGCACCCCCATAAACTTTTGCCTGAATTCGCTCGAAAGAAGCACCAACCTCAAGCATATTTTCAAGCATTTGGGGGAGTGAAACAGTTGCATAACGTAAGCTTCCAGCCATGCTGCTGTCGCCTGGCCGTGAAAGTAGATAGTGATTCAAAGCGGCAATTCTTTTTGTTGGCTCGTACAGAGCCACTGCGACGCAGGAACCCAATATTGTTGTCACGAGCGTCGGTTCTCGTGTCACGATAAATTGCCCTGGGAACAGATATTGGTTGTTCATTCAAGCCACGCGCTTAATGTCCATCATCAAGATGGATTCTTGCTCAACGACACAGAGATGAGTCACAAGCAACTGTGCATCATTGAGTGCATGCAGTTCGTTCGTAGGAAAATCCTGAACATAGAGCATTTTTTCGACCCACAAACCGAATCGCCGCCTTCCATCGAAAACAACGATGATACAACCTTGTCCCGACTCCGCTTCGCCTGCGGTAGCTTTGCCGAGCAAACTTGCCAGATGGTAGATTGTAAAAACAACTCCTCGCAGATTGACGACTCCTAGAACATTTGGGCGATTCACAGGAAGAGGATTCCAGCGTCGAGATTCAAGAACCTCTACGACTTGAGTCATTTGGATACCAAACTTCTGTTCCCCAACCTGAACGAGCAAATAGCTCGAACGCGGGCCTTTGATTCGTCGTTCCTCGAGTGCCTCTTGGAGTCCATTGATGATGTCTTCATTAAGCTGCATAAGCGGCCCCCACCAACGATTCCGCATCGAGAACAAATGCGACATGCTCAGAATCGAGTAAACTTGTCCCCTTGAAACCAAGGAGCTTTTCTACGACGTTGTCGAAAGGACGAACGACCGCCTCTAGCTGATCAACAACCTTGTCGACCACGAGTGCGAGTGAATGCCCTTTGTGAGTGACAATCAGCACAAGAGATTCCGGAGAGAAATCGATCTTTTCTTTTGTGCTGCCCCGTAAAGGAATTTCGATAAATGAACGGTAATCGCCAAGCGGAATTGTCATTCCATCATGCTGGCAAGTCATTCGTCCATCGACCTTGGACAAAATCAAGTCTTTGATAGGAGTGATCTTTGAAATGCTCACGAGTGGCACAACGATTTGGTGCCCTCCACTTTCAGCAAGAAGCGTATTTTCCACCAGTAACGTCTTCGGCACAGGAATAACAACCTTCAATCGGGTGCCTATTCCTAAAGTGGACTCGATGACACAGCTGCCACCCAACTTGTTGATCTCTGTTCTTACAACATCCATGCCAACTCCACGCCCAGAAACGTTTGTGACCTTCTCAGCCGTAGAAAAGTCAGGTAGGAAGATAAGCTCAATGGCTTCTTGGGCAGGCATCAAGAATGCCATGTCTTTTGTGATGAGGCCCTTCTCAAGAGCTTTTCTCTTAATATGATCCGGATCCATTCCAGCGCCGTCGTCATCAATGGTAATGTGAACTTGTTCACCGACCTGGCTCGAATGAATTCGAATAACACCACTTTCAGGTTTATTTTTGGCGATTCTGATTTCTGGTGATTCGATCCCATGATCCACAGAGTTTCGCACTGCGTGCACTAGAGAACTCGAAAGTGCCTTCGCAATGCTCTTATCAACACCGAGTTCAGTGCCAGTCATTTCAAGCCGAACTTGCTTATGAAGATCCTGTGACGCCTGTCGGACAATTCTAGGAAATTTTTGAAAGGCGACTCTGAGTTGAACCTTTCGAATCTCCATTATCTGACCCTGAATTTGCTCTGATATTTTATCGAGCGATTGGTTCATTTCTTCAAGCCTTTGTTTCTGCTCGGAGGGCAGATCACATTTCAATACTTGCTTAATAGTTGCGTGGTATGCATTTTTTAAAACAACCAATTCACCCGACAATTCCATGAAAGAATTGAGTTTATCGATTGTAACCAGCAAGCCATCTTCTTCATCGTCAGAAGCGGCCGGATCAACTTTAAGTGGCTGCACAAAGCTTCCAAGTTGCATTTCTGGTGGCTTGATTTTTGCCTCAGTAATGGGTGCAGGATCGTTGACCCAAATAATGCCATCGTCGATTTTTTCGGCTTGGGGCGTCGCCGCAGCTAAACTACGCATCTCTGAGGTTGCAGGTAAATCGACTTGACCCTCCGTCCATCGGTTGAGAGCTTCAACGAATGGCTGCAGATTCACTGACCTGTTACGACTCGCCTCAAAATCAGAAACAAGACTCTTAATGACGTCAGCGCCCTGCAAAAGCACGTGGGTCAGAACTTGTGATGGTTTAAGACGACCCTTTTTTATCGCCTGAAGAAGATTTTCGTAAGCGTTCGTCACCATTGAAATCTTTTCTGCGCCCTGAAACGCTCCTGCTGAACCTTTGAGCGTGTGAGCCTTTCTGAGGAGAACATCAACAACTTCGGGCTGAAGTGGAACTTCTTCTAATTTAAAAATGAACGCATCAAGGTCCCGCAAAATGTCTGCAGCCTCGTCGCAGAATATCTTACGAACAACCAACAATTCTTCATTTTCTCTATCAACCTCTACCATTCTTTCCGAAACAAAAATTTCTGCCTTTTCTCGAAGGCGAGAGAGGTCTTGAGGCTTTTCAAGCAGATCATCAATTCCTGCACGAAACCCATCAAGAACAGTTTGCTTGTCAGCATATCCGGTCAGAATTACAAACTTAATTCGCGGCGATTCCTGTTTCAGACGTCGACAAAATTCAATTCCATTCATTCCTGGCATCCGGTAATCGCTGATCACCGCGAAACATAGGTTTTCCCGCGAGAACAAGAGAGCATCCTCTGCATTACCGCACGAGTGAATAGAGCAGCCTAATCCCTGCAGACTCTCAACAATGGCATCGCGCAAATCGGGATCGTCTTCGACAACGAGCAAAATTTCTTCCAGCTTCATGGTCGTCATGCCGCTTCCCCTTTCCGATTTGTATTCAAACGTTCGTAAACTGCAGGCGCTCTGGACTTTAGCCCTGGAGTCACGCCAAAAATTGTTTCACTATGTCCAAGAAACAAAAGTCCGCCTAGCCTGAGGCAACCTTCTAGCTTGCGGATCGTTGATTGGATTTCTTGGCGATCAAAATAGATCATCACGTTTCTGCAAAATATAACGTCAAACTTAGACTGAAAGGAGTACGCAGTAGACATGAGATTAAAAGGTGCGAAGGTAATAATATCTCTCAATGATTTTCTTACTCTGACCAAACCATCAGAATCGCCAACACCTCTGTCGAAACAACTGTTCTTGAAATTATCCGGAACAGATTCGATAGCTTCCTGTGGGTAAACCGCGCGCGCTGCTTTTTTCAGAACACTAGTGTCGATATCTGTCGCTAGTATTCGCAAATGCCAACCCTCATTCGCGGGAAAAATCGAATTCAAACTCATGGCAATTGAGTAGGCTTCCTCCCCAGTGCTGGAGGCTGCACACCAAACTCTAATCTCGCGACTCTTCTTTTTATCCGGATGATTGACAACGTCACGGATCGATTTTGCAAGAAAGTCGAAATGTTGTTTTTCTCGGAAAAAATGAGTCGTGTTTGTCGTTATTGCATTGATGAAAAGATCACGGACATCAAGCCTGCCAGCAAGCAGAGCAGAGTGAAGCTCCGAATAAGTGGCAAACCCAAGAGGGCTCATAATTTTACAGATTCGGCTCGCGAGAAGGGTTTGATTTTTTGCGGACAAAGTGAGTTTAATTTCCGCTTCTCTCTGAAGGTATTCAGAGATTTTTTTGAAGCCGGCAAGATCACCTTCAAGTTGTTTAGGGCTTAAATCACCCGAGTTCAAAGACACGCGAATCTCCTTTTCTCGCTCACGCTGGATGTATCGGCTATTTGCCGAAAAGAAGAGCGTCAGAGTCATGACAGATCGTCGAAAACAAAACGGAAATTTTTCACAGAGCATCCGATACCCACTGGGACTCTGGGAGGGGGAATTCACGTGGAACGTCCGATACGTAGAACTGCTGAGGAAGGCCGCTACCTGAGCTTTCAGCTAGCCAGTGAAACCTACGCAGTCCCCATTAAGTCGGTTTCAGAAATCATTGGACTGAGTGATATTACCCATGTCCCAAACATGCCCGAATACATGAAGGGAATAATAAATCTGCGCGGCAGGGTGCTCCCAGTTATGGACCTCCGCAAGAAGTTTTTACTGCAAATCACGCAGTATAACCGGGAAACCTGCATTATAATTGTTGAGATCTGGTCTCGGAAAGTTGGTTTAATTGTCGATACTGTTCGTGAAGTTCTCGATTTTCGCAACAGCCAAATTGAGGCAGCACCTGACATAGGTGGTCAGACGCACAATCAATGTTTGATCGGGATTGGCAAACTCAAGGATCGCGTGGTGATCCTGGTGGAACCAAGTTTGATTCTTGGGCCCGAAGAACTCTCAGGGAATGCTGGGCTTGCGTCGGTTGCCTAATAACCTCAATTTACCGATCCAGCCTTAAGGGAGTGCGCGCAAACCCGATATAAGTGGAAACGAACAAAAGCTAAAAGCCGCCAAATAAGCTCACGCCCATTCCAACAAACGCAGAAACATCCTGATTCCAAGCGACAGTTCCATCACTGCGAAACGAGAATTTTCTGTAGGTTGCACCCACTTCAAATATAAAACCACCCCTTGTCACAACCTGAATACGACTTTGGGCTGGAAAGGCTGTGTACATTTGGTAGTTATTGGCATTGTGTCGGAGATAAATCGCTGAAATTCCTGCTGCAAAACATGGTCGAATGTAGGTATAAGAAAAGAAACATGCGTCATAAAGAAACATTGGCTCGAGCAACTGATAAGGTGCCTTTGCAAGCAAAGGGAATTTCAAGTTTTCTTTGCTGAGTGTATAAAACGTTGAGTGACTCACGGAAATCACATTAGAAACTTCAAGCCCTACCCCCTCAGATTCACTTACAAGAGATCTTGCAACGCTTAGAGTATAGGTTGGGTAGCGGACGTCACGGGATAGATTTCCCTTATTGATAGACGTTCCACCTCGATTCACAATCGAGATTGCTCCCTTTTCCGCGCGCGCATAAGAGCTTGTAAATAAGAAAAAAACGACCTTAACTGCCAACAACTTTGGCAGCTTTAGTTGTCCACTCAGCTTTGAGCGAATGTCTAAACGCATCGTTTCTTTCGCCCCTTCTCTATTATTTTCGGCGATTCGCTCTCATAAATTAACTAGCGCCGTTCGAAATAGTGGCTGCACTCGGCATTATTTAGCGACATGTTATTCATATGAAACTGGGAAAACGTGCCGGAAATATGCCACCTATACCGCTGTAGCATCAATTAGTTGAGCAGTTTTTCCGATGTAATTACGGATGTGTATGGGAGTCGATGGTGATGATTCAATCGCGCTTCAAAATCGTTTACGCACTTATGTGCGTTGTGCTTCTTGGGGCGTGCTTTCGTGCAGCACCTCCATTGGAGGATGATGAACCTGAATTTGCAACCGAAACGATTGGTTCAGACCCCGCAGCGCCCACACCAACCCCCGTAGCCGCGCCGAATGCTCCAAATAATTCGCCACTCATCATGCAGCTTTCTAACCTTGCAATTGATGAACTCACTACTTTTCCAGCAATGAGTTTTCGTATCTTTGATTTTGATGACGAAGTTATGTGTAAGAGCGTTGTTCCAGTGAGCGACAATTTATCGGCAATCATGACAACAACAACGGCGACACAAAATCAGACCTCCATGACTTATGGTGACATCACAATCACAGGTGGCGACACAACACGCTGCGGAATAGCGATCACGACGCGCTACGCCACCTTGAATCCAGTGAAAATAACGCTATTTCTGAATGACCAAACGGGAACAAGTAAGTCTTATTTCAACGTTCAGGTCACATCTACAAACAGCGCACCGAAGATTGCCGCAGCCGGGCAAGATTCAATTGCCGTCAATGAAGATCAAAGCCCCGGGCAAAATATCCTGCTGCCGCAATTCACAGATGACACTCCGCGCGGCTCTCCAGCCCAAATGAGTTTTCAGATCGTAAATCATCCATTGAAAGGCACCCTTGGAAACTGGCCTTCTGATCCGGGTGCCGGTGGCGTAAGTGTGAGTTATCTGCCAGTTGCGAACGAAAACGGACAAGACACCTTCAGCTATAAAGTTTGTGACAACGACCCAGGAATTGTCAGATGTTCAGACGTGCAGACAATCGCTGTGTCTATATCTGCGCAGAATGATGCTCCGTCGCTTGATCCAATATCCACCCAGAATACGACAGAAGCCGTGCCCGTTCTAGTGAACTTTATTGCGAGGGATGTGGATGGTTCACTGCAATGCAACTCTACACATTTGAGCTATTCTTCGAGCGATCCCGTGTTGGTTCCAAATTCCGGAGCCGTGAGCTTTGGCGGGAGCTGGCCCAATTGCACGGCCACAATATCTCCGGCACTCAACAAAAGTGGTTTTTCGAATTTAACACTAACTCTTTCGGACGGAAGCTTAAGTGGCTCGCAATCGTTTCAATTGAATGTCTCAGGAATCAATCATGCCCCAACGATGGGCGCCATCAGTGCACAAAGCGCCACTGAAGACACACCATTTCAGGTGAACTTTACAGTTGATGATCAGGATGGAACCTATATCTGCAATTCAACTTATTTGTCCTATTCTTCTGGAACCGCTTCAAAGATTGCTTCTTCTGGGGCTGTTGCGTGGAGTGGAACCTGGCCCAATTGCACTGCGACTGTGTCTCCCCTGGCAAATCAAACCGGAAGTGTAAACTTAACTTTCACAGTGACAGACGTGGGCGGACTTTCTGCGTCTCGAACATTCGCAACAACCTTGAATAACGTAAACGACACTCCGTCGGGAGCACTTGCATGTGAAGGAAGTTCATCTGCCAACGTTATTCGCGCTGGCAAACCTGGCTCCTGGAACATTTCGTGTAATGGTGTGACGGACGTCGATGGCGATACGTTGAGCTACATCATGGATTTCGACTCTTCATCGAATTTATCCGGGGTCACGTGCGCTCCAAATCTTACAGCGAGCTCGGGAACATTCAGTGGAAGCTATGCAACTTCTCCCAATTACGGAACATGCAGGTATAAGATTAAGGCTTGCGACCCCAGCGGGGCGTGTACTCCAGTGACAAGTTACTATGCTGAAATTACGCATTTCCAGCTCGCAATTTCTCCAGTCACTAAGCCCACACTGAGTGACAGTTGTGTGCTTTCAAGCAGTGCAACATTCTCTTTTTCGGGAAATATAAGCAATTTAAATTACAGCGCTCTAACAAATATGTCAGGCACCACAGCGCAAACCGGCGCAACCGTGACTTCACCTTTTATCTTTTCCAACATAGCTTCTCCGTCGTATCTAATTGCGACTCCTCCAGTCAAAGACTCAAGTCAAACGTCTGCTTCTGCATCCTTTCAATTCACAGGTGGTTCTTTTCTTGCAGGAATCAGTGGCAGTTCGAATATTTCAACAACTGCAACGCAATCATCGAGCTATCTAGTGAATCGAGTTCTTGAACAAATTAAGCTCAGAACTCTCAGTGATTACTCGAATACTATTTCTGAAAACAGCGTGAACCTCGATGGCTACCAGCCCGGTTATGAAACGACCTCAAACGTGTGCCGCCAATGCACAACTGGAAATTTGGCATCACTTTCGGCCGCCAAAAATCATTCGTGTTTGATCGATGTCTCTACCTTAAAATGCTGGGGCAACAACATAAATTCGAAACTCGGAAACGGTAATACCACTCAGTACACATTTCCTCAGTCAATTACGATTTCTTCTTTCACACATCTTCAGGTCGCTGCAGGCTCCGATTTCACCTGCACCTTGGGAACAGTCTCTTCAAACAAGGAAATTCGCTGCGCCGGCAATAATTCGGTTGGACAATTGGGCCGTTCAACTGGTGCCACCAACACATATTCAACTGCTATCGATTTCTCGGGTCGAACACCTGTGGCAGTGAGTGTATCAAAATTTGGGCAGTTTGGATGCTCAATTTTGAACGACTCTGGAGCAGGGACTGCGGGACATGTGCATTGTTGGGGTGGCAATACGTCTGGGCAGCTCGGAAACGGATCAACAACAACTCCCACGCCCACAGGGAGTGTTGCGACTGTTTCTTCGGGCGCATTTGTCGGCGGCACCAAAAATATTTTCGCACTTGGCGTTGGATATGAGCATGCGTGTGCCATTCAGAATCAAAGCTCGAGTGTCAATGCGGTGTATTGCTGGGGCAATGGGAGCGAAGGAAAGTTAGGGAACAATTCATCTGGCAATAGCACCACTCCGGTGGCAGTCGAGAGTTCTCAATTGGGCACAAATGTTTTGCAAGTTGTGGCGGGATATTCCCACACGTGCGCTTTGCGTTCCGGTGGAGATGTTTACTGCTGGGGAGATAACTCATTGGGTCAGCTTGGCGTTGGCTCAACGACCTCAAGCCAAGCCCCCGCTCAAGTGACCGGACTCCCATCACCCGCCGTTCAATTGACTGCAGGTTCTAATCACACCTGTGCGCTCTTGAGCGACTATAGCGTGCATTGCTGGGGTTGGGGAACCTCGGGCCAACTTGGTGTGGGGAGTGTCACAGCAACTGATGGATCAGCCGACGATTGCAACCCAGCCAGTGGTGCAGTGAATGTTATTTTCTGCAAAAAATCGCCAACAGGCATCACGTTTCCATCCACCGCGACTGTGGTTTCCATTTCGGCCGGAGAGTTTCACACCTGTGCCATGAGCATTGAAGGCACAAGCTATTGCTGGGGCGACAACTCCTTTGGTCAACTTGGAACCTCCAGCAACCAACAGGTTTCAACACCCGCCTATATTTGCAGTAACTCAAGCAAATGCGCGAACACTCCAACTCTCACCACACCACGCCCCAAGATGTGCAGCAAATACGTTATCCCCTAATTTTCGCAATCCGCTCGACTTTGCCCAGCGTATAAATAAAGCTAAAGTGATTGCTCAGAATTGGAGACTTTCACTCATGCTGCACAAGTTCGAATGGCGCAAACCCGACGGCCGCTCGTGGATTCAATACAGCCGCGCGCCCTTCCCAGAGAACTTCACCCCAATCGCACCCGGACTCGTGCGCCCAGAGACATGGACCCTGCCACATTTGCGCTGGAATGCCATGCGCGGGGAATATGTGAGCATCTCTGCGAGCCGCCAAGACAGACCCTTTTTGCCACCGCGCGAGTACTGTCCATTGTGTCCTTCGACACCTCTGCCCGATGGCTCTGGCCTTGATACAGAAATTCCGCAAAGTAACGCTTTGTATGAGTGGGCTGTGTTTGAAAATATGTTTCCTGGTCTTTCGCCAGCCGGCGAGACCCCTACAGGCAAGTGTGAAGTTATTCTCTATTCACCTCGCCACGACTCAACTCTGGCAAGAGAGCCCCTGTCACAAATTGAAGGGCTGGTTCAGGTTTGGCAAGACCGTTGTAAACACATAGCTCTTGATCCAAATATTGAATTTATCTTTCCGTTCGAAAACAAGGGCACGGAAATTGGCGTCACTCTGCATCACCCGCACGGGCAAATTTATGCGTTCAACCATCTTCCGCCGTTTATAAAAGCGGAACACACCATGGCAGCGGACCATTTTCAAAAGACGGCCGAATGTCTCATTTGTTCCATGACTCGAGAAGAACTCACAGAAAAAAAACGGATTGTCTTTGAAGGCAAAGAGATTGTCGCATTCATTCCTTTTGCCGCGCGCTATCCTTACGAGATTCATATCACAACACGCGCCCACAGGCCTCTCATTCAGCAACTGACGGCTTCTGAAAGTTGCGAACTGGCTGTTGCTCTCAAAACTATTCTCATGAAGTACGATGCTCTGTTCGGATTTCCGATGCCCTATATCCTGGCGCACCATCAAGCTGCCGCCCATGATGTCGATTGCCCCCACTACCACTGGCACATCGAAATCTATCCCCCTTACAGAACCGCTCAGAAACTGAAATATTTGGCTGGGGTTGAGAGTGGAACGGGGTTCTTTATCAACGACACTTTTCCTGAAGAGAAGGCCACCGAATTGAGAAAAATTGAAGTCGACGTAGGCTCATTTAATCACTGAATCAGAACCCAAGATTAAGGATTGTCTCAGATGCAAATCTCAAGCGGCGTTCATCCACTGCCAAGCGATCCTGGCTCAACTTTGCAAAAACTAGTGAGTTTCACACCGGGCCGGGTCAACCTTATTGGTGAACATACCGACTACAACGGCGGAATGGTCATGCCTGCGGCATTAGATCTTGGTCTACGCTGCGAAATGAAGGTTCTTAATTCATCTGAGGGCATGATTTTTTGTGCCTCGCGCACCTCAAACGAAACTCTTGAAATCTCGGCGGCAGAAACTTCAGAGCTTGCCAATATCGCATTGAAATCCGGATTGGAGAAAAGCGAAACGATCCCCCTTCAAGGTGTCAGTAAAGGGCACTGGACACGATACGTTATTGGCTGCTTTGCCCTTTACGAAGCTGCTCTTCTTGGCAGGCAGATTTCAAAAATGCCATGGTTTGAAAAAACTCTCAGCCTTATCCTGGAATCAACCCTCCCACAGGGCGCAGGCCTGAGCAGCTCGGCAGCGCTTTGTATTTCACTCCTCGGCCAACTCAATTTTTTAAGTGGCACCCCCCTCGATGCTGGGACACTGGCACGTTTGGCAATGTTTGTAGAACATCGCTTTGCTGGCACTCACTGTGGACTCATGGATCAGCTTGCAGTTTTATGCTCTCGTGCTGATCACTACACTCGTATCGATTTTTTGGAGTTTCCGGTTTCCAAGAGCTTCCATATTTCATACGCAAAGGCGCATGAAGCGTTTCACAATCACGCGCTTGTTATTTTCAAAACCGGCGTCAGCCATTCACTTGCAGAGAGCGCCTATAACGAACGCCGGGCATCATGCGAAGCTGCTCTTCAAGGAATGAACAAAGCACTCGGCCTCGGAGCCCACTCTCTAGGTGAACTTGCACGACTGCCTCGTTTCAAAGGAATTCCCTCAAACAGCGAATATCTAAGCCTGGTTGAATCTCTGCTTGCAAATAATCGCGATCACAAAATTCTTGCTCGCCGCGCAACTCATGCAATGCTCGAAAATGCTCGCGTTGTTGATGCCGCTAAGGCGCTTTCGGCTGGCGATCTTAGCTCTCTCAACCAAGCGATGCGCGAGAGTCATACCTCACTTGATAGTCTTTATGAGGTGAGTTGCCCCGAACTCAATTTAGCTTGTCAGAGCATGGAGAGTGTTGTTCGCAACCTTTGCTTATCTCATCCCGCATTAGCCGACACAGCGCTCATTGGCCCGCGTATGACTGGTGGAGGCTTTGGTGGCAGCACAGTGCAGCTCGTGCATCGAAATTTTTGTGATGGGCTGCTTGAGCGATTCTCGGACACAGCGAACCCCTACACCCAAGCGACAGGCATACTGCCACAAATCTTCATCACTCGCCCTTGCTCTGGTTTCGCAGCGGGTCTTGAAACCATCGAGTGACAACGAAAGGTATAAAAATGATCAGCACAAAACAAAATCTGTATAAACTCGGCGCTGCCTACTATCCCGACTACATCTCGAGCGAGAAAACACTCACCAGACGAGTTGAAACTGGAAAAATTGAATTTCTCAGCAACAAAGAAAGACTAGCAGAAGATTTCAAACGGATGGTTAAACAGGGAATTCATACAATTCGAATGGGTGAATTCAGTTGGGCCAGCGTTGAACCAACTCCCGGGCAATGGAATCCCGAAGTATTCTCGGATGCACTCGACCTTGCGCATAAACACGATATTGAAGTCATTTTCTGCACACCCACGGCCACTCCTCCAAAATGGCTGATTGATGCACACCCTGACATTCTACCCATCACTCGCACCGGACAAACAATCCCATTCGGTTCGCGGCGCCACTATGACTTCCATCACCCCGAGTTCCAGAAAGAAAGCCGTCGCATCACCGAGCTCTTTGCAAAAACATTCGGCTCACATCCTGCCTTAAAGTCGTGGCAAACCGATAACGAATTTGGCTGTCACAATTCGGTTTTTTTATTCACGAAAAATGCAAAGATTGCTTTTAGAAAGTGGTTGGAAAGAAAATTTAAAGGCGAGATCGAAGCTCTAAATGAAAATTGGTTCACGTGCTTCTGGTCGCAACACTACCGCAGCTTCGAAGAAATTGAATTGCCAATGGCCTCCTGGGCCGATCAGAACCCGCACCTTGAACTCGACTTCCGCCGTTTCAGTAATGAAGCTCTTTGCGAGTTCCAGAGAGAACAAATAAATATAATCCGCAAACACAGCCCCGAGCGACCTATCACCCATAATCTCATGACACTCTTCACTGATCTTTGCCCGTGGATGGCGGCAAAAGACATGGACTATGTTGGGTTTGATCACTATCAGATGGAGTCGGATCCTCATCCCATAACTTCCGCGTGGCAATTCGCACTCATGCGATCCGCGCGTCAAAAGCATTTTATCATCTTGGAACAACAACCTCTGCAGGTGAACTGGCAGGCCACCAACAGGCGTTTTTCATTCGATTGGCTTCTACTGTGGGGTATGCAATCTGCATTTCAAGGTGCAGCAGGAATGCTGTATTTCAGCTGGCAGCGCATGCCAGGAGGATGTGAGCAATACCATGATGGCGTCGTTCCCCATGACGTGCGCATTGAACAATCTCAACAGGAAAAGCTTATTGCTGCGAAAAACGTAATTTTTGCCAAGCTCAAAGAAGAGTTTCAATTCTCTAGTGAGATCCCATTACCAGCGCGAGACGTTTTGTGCCTACATGATTCAGAAAGCCTCTGGAGTCATGAGATCACATCTCAGAGCGTTACTTATTCAACCCGCAAGCAAATCGATCACATCACGCAGTTCTGTGCTCAAAATGCCTGGGGACTTTGGTTTACTCCTGCCCTTGAGGCTGAGAAGGATCGAATTCATTCCTATAAACTCATCATCCTTCCTGGACATGCATTTGAACTCACTGACCAAGAGCGCAATTTACTTAAAAAGTTTCGCAGTCAGGGCGGACGCGTTCTTTCTCTTCCAAGAACGGGCTATAAACTTCGAAACAACAAATTAAGCCCGTTGCCAGCGGTCTTTTATTCCGCTGACGATTTTTACCTTGATGATTATGGAGCACTTCTTGAGAGCGAAAGTGAAGTGTGTGACCTCACCGATTCATCACTGGGAGGCTGCATCGAGGGACACCTTTGGTCGGAGAAGATTAAGGTTCTCAATGCAAATTGGAAAACTGAGGCCACGTTCTCAGGTAAATCAATTTTTGCGGGTGCTCCAGCAGTCCTTAAACTCAAGGAGGACACCGCACATGGCCCCCACGTTCATTTAGCGACCTGCCCAGTACCCAAAAAGGAAACCCTGTCAGCACTGCGCAAAATCCTTGAAATGCCTGCAACAGCAAAGGCCAATTCTGCCGACCTGCAACTCCAAATTCTCAGTGACAACGAAAGGAAATTTTTATCGGGAGTCCACTTTGGACAACACACCACGTCAATCAATCTTCAACGTCAACAGCGAGTTCTCAAATCTCTGATAATCAGACTCGATCGAAACCTCGAAGCGAACATTGAACCGCTCTTGGTTGATGAAAATAATGTTCTCGCAATTCCAGGGCGCACGGCCGTGTTCATAGAACTTGCCAATGAAGGCACAGAGGATGTGCAAAAAAATAGGTTAAAATAACTTTCTGAAAAAACTAAACTATCGATTATATTATATTTTTATTAGAAAATTAAAGGTGCACAAAAAACCTCCGATATATCTATTAACGCCACCAAGGCGTTCTAGGAGGTCACTATGAAAAAGCACCTACAGCTCCTTATCCTTTCCGCACCTCTCGCCAGTCTCGCTGCTTGTGGGACGAATCAGACACTAGAGCAAGCCCTCAATGATCAGGAAAACTCACTGATGTCACAAACCGCGCTTTCAGAAGAGCCAGAAGAACTCGTGGCTGATCAGATTGAAGATCTCTCTGGTGCACTCTCTTTGGAGGATGAAGGCTCTGGAGGTTTCGCTTCTTCACTTGGTCTGACGCAAAATAAGGAATCTTCAAGCGAAAAGTCATGCTCCACGACCTCTGGAATTCTCACCTACAAAAAATCTAGCTCACGGGAAAAAGAGATCGATAAGAGCGTACGAAAGGGCCGCGTTGAGCGTTTCCATTCACGTGAGAGCTCCTTTGAACGGATCTATTCTCCAGCTCAAGGTAAAGAGCTTGCCATGGAGTGCAATTCATCCAGCGGACCAGTCAGCTTGATCAACGATAAGCTATCCGCAGTCCAGGGAATAAAGGTTGAAGCAAAATTCCAATCCAAGAAGGAGTCTTCTTTAAAGCTCGACGGAGCGGTGAAAGTTTCACGAAGCGTTAAAACTGAAGGTTTGCGGACAATTGAATTTACTGCAGCCTCTGAAAGTGATGATGTAATCGTGCTAGGAAAAACAATCACAATCAACTCTTCTTCAGAGGTCAGCAAAATTGAAAAAGGTTTGCCAAATGAAGAAAAGAATAGCTACGCAACAATCAAAGAGGCCCCTCTCATTGTGGAGGTAGCTCGCACAGCAAAGGATGGGAAACTCATTCACAAACTGATCAAATCTGGGCACGTCCAGATCGTCAGAGGCGAAGACAGAAAAATAGACATTGTTTATGAACAAGTGAGGTTTTCATCCAAATGCACGCCAGTCAGCGGAAGGCTCTTAGTGAGTAGGGTCGATCCAGTTGATGCGACAGCAGTCAGCTTGAGCATCAGCTTCAAAGATGGCGAGGCTTTTGTATCGCGCAATGGCAGCGGAGAGAAGAAAATGGATTCACTCAACCTAAGGTTAGAGGACTGCCGAAAATAATCAGCAGATCTCCACTTTCCCCTCCCCGCTTCGAGTGTGACTAGAATTGTCACACTCTTTTTTTCAGTTTGCTTTCGACGGATTCGCACTCAAACGCTCGAGCTCAACTGCAATTGTACTTGAGAGATTCGTCGGCGAGCCAACTTTTCTGTTGTTCACAAAGAAAGTGGGCGTTGCACTCACTCCAGCTGCTGTGAGTTTCGCATTCGCTGCTTCAATCGCTTTTTTAGACTCCTCTGAGGCGAGGCAGGTTTCAAAAACCTTCACATCAATACCCGAATCTTGGGCTGCTTTAACCGCAGTGTCAGCATAGGCTTTGTCGGTGTTAGGCGAAATTGGGTTGGCAGCTTCAAGCGGAACAGCAAATGCCTTCTCATGGAATTTCCAGAACTGCTCATTACCTTGTTTGCCAGCGCACCAGGCTCCACGAGCTAGAACACCACTCAGACCCGTTGGACGCAAGGCGAAATTAGCCTGGACGAATTTAATTTTACTACCGTATTCTTTAACGAGCTTTTCAGTAATCTCAACAGCATCCCGACAGTGGGTGCAAAGATAATCGGATGCTTCCACAACGACAATCTTAGCTGTTTCGGAACCTTTGAAAGGAAGACCAGCTAAATCGAGATTCACAAGCGGCGCCACGGGGGCTTTCATGAGAATCTTAAGGCGACCTTTTTCTTCAAACTTAGCTACTTCTTGGCGAACTTGATCGCCGATTTGTTGACCTTGCATAAATTGCTCGAGCTGCGGCCGCACCTGCTCAAAAGTGGTTCCAGGCGGTAGGCTTTTTTTATTTTCTTCAAAAAAAGCCTTCATGGCGGCTTCGGTGACCTTCTTTGGCTCCATCAAAGTCTTCAGGTCCGGAAGTTCCTTTCTAGAACCGACTTCAATTTTTTTATCTTTTGCGAGGGCAATACGCAGGGCTACCTCTTTAACGAGATTTGCAGAGGCATCGTGCACCTGACTCTGCATTTGAAACAGCTGATCTTGCGTATCTGTTGAAAGATCTTCTCGAGTGTATTGTTTTCCATCAACTTCAAACAAAGCCGCGGTCTGGCTGGTCGTACCATCGACCGAGCATGATCCTGAATTCGCCGAAGTTGTCCGGCTTGCGTTATTTTTAAGAACAGTTGAAGTCGCAGCAACCCCAACAGCAGCCCCGAGACACACGCCTCCCAACAGAACTCCAACGACCTTAGCATTCGACATAAAAACCCTTTCTTGGTTTCTTTATTCGCTCACCTGGATATCCGAGTCATCAGACACTGGGGAATGCAAGGTGAGAATCATTGCAGGATTTAGCTCCAAAACAGTCTGAGCGATATTATAGGGTAGAATAACAAATTCATCTACCTGCTCATATACGCGACCAATCGCCATTCTTCCCCTCGCTAACATCTCACGTTGCCAAAGAGTAACCTGGACCTTACGAACGAAACGATTGCTCTCAAGGAAGTAATAGTTATCGCGTGCCGCTCTCTCATTGACTGCATTTGATTTCATCAACTGCACGCAACGCAGCATGCCCTCACGCTCGAAACGCTTCTGTTCTCGCTGCAGATTCAACTCAAAGTCAGCTTTTTGCTTCGCAGCACGTTCCTCTTCGAGCCTACGAAGCTCTTCGTCGCGTTGGGCTTCCAGCTCTTTGGCAACAGCTTTACTCTTCTTAGCTTGATGCTCCTGAAACTTGTTTTGGGTATCAGCCTGCTTTGCTTGCTTCTTAGATACCAATCCAGCTTTCAAAAGTTGATCACGAAGACTCATGAGGCACCCTCCGACAACCCTATTGAGGCTTTGTTTAAACCACAATTGAACAAACACGAATAGACTCCACATATAGTGGTAATCAGACCTTTTGAGCGCTACATATAGAGTGCTCCCTGTATTTCATGAGAAAGCCGAATTCTTCCTGAATTAAAAAAATAAATCAAATCATTCTGAACCCTTACAATAGAGAAATAAATAGAAAAAAATCACTTATCCACATCTTTCGTGGATAACCCGTCAAGGTTCAATCTCTTTATCCTTGCTATCCGAGCGTCTATCCGTTTTGCCTGCTAAAGTTGCACGGCATTTTTATTTGAAAACGGATATTCTAAGGTGAGACATATTGCGACACAATGAACGAGGCAGTCATGACTCACCTGAGCACACTAAAATACGACAATCTTCAAATCAGAATTGAAGGCCAAGCACCTGAAACACTCTATGTCTGGTTTGACGGAGAGATTCATGAAAATTTCAAATCACAGTTAATTGCGCTTCCCTTTGCAAATTCTTATACATTCAATCTATTAGGTCTGCGTTCTATAAATTCTTTAGGCATCAGAGAGTGGTCACACTTTTTGCTTTCATTGACACAGAAATCACAGGTGACGTTGGAAGAGTGTTCAGTTGTCTTCATTGATCAGGCAAACATCGTTCCGCAAATAGTCGCAAATTCAAAGGTAATTTCATTTTTTGCACCGTATTATTGCCCACAATGCAATATCGAACTGAATTGTAAGCTCTCGGTCGCAAATCATCGCAAAAAGCTTTCAGAAAGACGCGCTCCACAAATCATTCACAGCTGCGGTGCAGAGTTGCAATTCGATGCTCTCGAGGAAAGTTATTTTTTCAACATCGACAAACTCATGGGCGAAAAATGAAATCCACCGAACAAAAAATTTATGGCCGCAATGCATGTCTATCATTTGCGAAATCATCCCCGAAAACCGTTATTCGAGCCTACTGCACAGAGGAGAGTCGCGGCCGACTGGGCTCTCTGTTAAAATTTCTTGCTATGCAAAAACGGGCCTATCACATCGTCTCGAGTGATGATTTGAATAAGATATGCGAATCAGAGCACCATGAGGGTGTCTGCCTACTTGTTGAGAGAATTCAGCCAGGAGATGAGATACAACTTCTGAAGGATTTACAAGCAGATTCGAAAATGGACTCAAATTTGCTGCTTTGTCTTGATGGGATTACCAATCCACATAATTTGGGCGCCATTGCGAGAACTGCAGCACACTTTGGGATCAAGAAGATACTCTTATGCAACATTCCGGTTGAATCTCAAAAATCACTAGTCTCTGGAGCGTTCCATAGAACTGCGGAGGGCGGAGCTGTTCATGTTGAACTCTATTGCAGCGCAGAAGGAAAATCATTGCTTGCGGATTTAAAAAAAGAACACGGTTGGAATATCTTTGTCACTTCTAGTTACGGCCGCAGCCAATCGCTGCACAAAACCTCATTCCCGCAGAAATTAATCTTGGTGATGGGTTCAGAATCCCAAGGCGTCAGTGATTCTATTTTACAAATTGCAGACTCAAAGGTTTGCATAAACGGCACTGGCCACGTTGAGAGCCTCAACGTGGCCAGTGCGACCGCCATTCTTCTGAACGAATATGCAAGGCAGAAAGAGAATTATCGTTCGGCCGTGTCTCGACCAACAGCCATTCCCAAACGCGCTGTGCGCAGCGAAGGAAGAAATCGCAAAGGATCTTGAGGGACACCCCCAGCCACGCGCGTTTCAAAGTGAAGATGATAACCAGTTGCTCGACCACTCCGGCCCACATAACCAAGCAATTCGCCAGCTCTCACGAATTGTCCCTCGCGGACAGCCAAACGAAGCATATGTGCATAAAGAGTTTGCGTGTCATGGTCGTGACCAACAATGGCGACAACCCCATAAGCTCTTTTTCTCTTCGCCAACAAAACCTGACCATCTGCCGAGGCTATGATTGGGTCGCCCCTGAGTCCCTTGATGTCGACACCGGCGTGTAGGCGTCCACGTCTCATCCCAAACGGACTCGTTACGTTTCCATCCAGCGGCCAGCTTAGGTCCACCGGGAACAGTTTGGAGGTCATCATTTCCGAAGATTGCCCACCAGGAGCGAGCTCTATCGAAACGTCAGCCTCTTCAGAAGCTGACTCTAGAATCGGCCCGTCCGTTACGTCTTGGCCATTGGCCCTTTCTGCAGCAGCCTGGTCATCGAAACCAAAAAAGCGACTTTCAACTTGACGCTGGCGCGACAAAAACACCGGATCTAATTGCACGACCTCCGAAGACTCTGCGATTGAACCACGCAGAAAAAGTTCAGAAGTTTCGCGTTTTGCGATGCAGCCGACGGCGGCCAGCAAGGCCACAATCGAAACACATCTACTCACACGAGACAAAAACATTTCATTCTCCCGTCATCTGGACAACTGGCGCTCGCACCGCACAATTTCAGCAACTGCTTCAATCTCGCGGTTAGTGGTCACTCGGTTGAAACCGACACCCACTTGAACGACTGCAGTCAAATTCGGAACAAGCAATCAAAGAAGGCAATGAAGCACTCTTTTGGTTGCTCAGTCAGTCCTAAAACCCTAAAGCGATTCGCCGGCCGTTGCAACCTACGGAATGGACTTAAATTTTAGATGGTTATAGATTTTTGGCGGTTTGGATAGTTTTTTCCGATGATGTCAAGCTGCAATTTTAGCTTAAAAATGCAGCTTAAGTACTCGGTGTAAAGACAAAAGGATAGCTGACTTTAACTTCGCCCCCACCTCTTGGAAGTGGAAATTGCCATCGTCTGATCTCTTGAGTGATGCAATACTCCGTCGGTCCGTCGCCCAAATCCGAATTTTGAATAGCCGAGCTAGAAACTCTACCTGCCGGCGTAATGGTAAAGCGGGTCATGACTCGTCCCGCCAATCCTCGTTTGGTCTGCAAATTGCGCTCATAGCAAGCCTTAATCTTGGCGAGATTAGCCCTGATAATGGCTTCGATTTCTTCGTGGCTCAAGCTTCCCTCCAAAACACTGTCTCCTGCAGGGGCACTCACCGAACCTACTTTAATTTTTCCGCCTCCTCCGCTGTCACGGCGTCCGCCCGCGCCACTGCCACCGCCACCGAATCCACCGGCACCCAATCCCTTCAGAGCATCGCCAGGACCCCCTGAAGAAATTGAGTTACCTTCGCCAATTCCTCCAAGTCCCATGCTTCCTCTTTTTCCACTTCCGCTGCCAGCGCCGAGTCCGCCACCATTGGCTTTCACACCAATAGCGATTTTGCCAGCTCCTTCGGCATTAATTGTTTTACCAATATCACTGCCAAGAGCCTCCAAATTTAAGCCACCCAGCTCATCCTTCTTACCGCCCTCAACTCCCATCATGCTTGCCTTGTTATTTCCCTGCCTCTGACCAGCGAAAGCCCCAGCAGTTCCTCCTTTAGCACCTCCGCCATTGCCGGCGTTGGCGTTATTTTTCGGACCCAAAAAGGGATCCTTCGTGTTCTTTTTCTCGCCAGTCACCGGTCCTTTGTTTTTTGCTGGCGACTCGGGCTCCGGATCGGGGCGTTTGACAGGCGTATTCACCACCGGTCGGGGAGTTGTTGAAGCTCGCGGGGGTTGCGTGGGCTGTAGCTTTGGCTCCGGAGGTTTTTTGGTCGGAGCGGGGGTTTTGATTACAACCGTTGGCTTAGGTGCGGGAGCCTCGGGCTTATCAGTTGGTTTGGGGGTGGGTGTGCTCACCGTAAACACATTCGCCCAAGCGTCATCGTTGACTTCCTCTGCTGGAATATAATTTGCATTGGCAATCGCCAAAAGCAGAGAAAGCACAGCGTAAAGGACAGAAGCATAAGCAAATATCAGTGGCTTACCATCAACATCATCGATCTTGCGCAAAACTGGATTGGGCAACGACACTCGCGTCATGAAGTAGCTCAGCGTGCCATGCTGAATAAGAGCCAAGTCGTTGGCGGAGAGCTGAACCTCTGCCGGTCCCTTGACCTGCTCGAAGCGAGCACCTCGCCGCACTCGTGCTCGCATTTCATCATTTAGATAAACAACAGCCTTTGAACCTCGAACATCGGCAATTATCAAATTTCGAGTGTTTGCTTTGGGTCCAACCCCAATCAAGTCGCCATCGGCCTCATTTCCGATGATGACTTTGTTGCCACGAACTTCGTCTTCCGTTGAGAGTTGCTCGCCGCCATAATGGCGCACATCCAAAATACTCTGATCCCAGAAAGCCACCACTTCCAAAGTACTTCCTGTGCGACGATCCTTTTCTGCAGTAAATAGAAGTCTTGAGTTGGCAATCCGAGGAACAGACAACTTGTTCTGATCGGCTTTTGCGTCGGGTCCTGTTGCGGATTCTTTTCCCGACACCTGCCCTGTGGCAGCCTCGGTAGCTTCCCGAACTCGAATAATAACATCACCAATTGCGATTTCATCACCGGCGCCAATGTTGGTGGAAACATCAATGCGCTTACCGTTCACCTTCACACCAAACTCACTGGCCATGTCGATGACTGATGCGAGGCCAGTCTCGGGATCCATTTCGATCATGGCGTGAATTGGGTCGACTCTTGAACCCGTAATCACAAAATGATTGGTTGTAAGACGACCGACGATGACCTGCCCCGACTCAAGCACAAATGAATCGGGGTATCCTGGAGCCACCTTGGTCGCGACAAGATAAAGAGCCATATTTCAGTTCCCTTCGTCAGTTCTGTCCGGCGCTACCGCCACCTTGACCACTTTCAGAATTTGCATCACCCACACCAGGTTTCGCTTTATTAGCTTCAACTTTCGCATTTTCCGCTTCTTGCGTCTCGAGCTTGCTCAACAAGTTGCGAACTTTGCTATCAAAATCGAAAAGTGAGCCAGGCATTGAATTATACTTTTCAAGAGCTGCAATTGCACTTTTGCGCTTCGAAGGAGCTTCTGACATCGCCAAAGCAGCGTTCCACAAAGCTCTCTTGTCATTGGGACGAGCGCGAACAACAGCATTCAGATATTCCAGAGCCTCTTCTGTCTTGCCCGCCTGACGATAGGCAATTCCAAGCGCCGCCTTTACGTTGATATTACTGCTCGCGGAGTCTTTGAGTTTGTTCAATTGAATCAACGCACCCTCATGATCTCCAGCCCTCAACGCGAAAAAAGAAAGTGTCAGGATTGCCGGCTCATACGAAAGCTTTGCAGCTTCGCGAAATGTTGCCATTGCAAGAACAACCTTTTTTTGCATGTAAAACATCAAACCACGCGCATGCAGCACAGCAGCATTGACCTTACTTTTACCTTTTCCAACCGCTTCAGCCGAGTCAAGGAGATATTGAGCCATCCCGTAATCATTTCTTAACAAGGCCGTGTATGAGCATTCCAAAAGAATCCAGGGGTCTCTCGAAGAGGCTGTAGATCCACGTTTCTCTAAAACGGATAAAAAATCGCGACTGTTTCCATAAAGCCTGCGAAAGACCAAATAGGAAATTAAGGCACCACCATCATCATTTCGTTCGCGATATGCCTGCTCGAGATCACGCAGCAAATCTTCGAGCTTAGGCTGAGGTATTTGCCCTGCGAAAGTGTCTTCGTTGGACAAAGTTGTTGTTGCATATTCAACACTCGATTGTGGCGAAGGTGAATTTTTAATGACTGGAGGGGAACTACTCTTTTCTCCAGCCGCTGCACCCTTCGACTTCGCGCTGCGCGACTTTGATGCATTCTCATCGGGCTGATCTGATTCAGCAGACTCTTGTTCAATTGGCGATTCGGTTGATTTGCATCCCGAAAAAACTCCAGTGACAAAGATGGAAGATAAAATCAACAGAGTTGAATAAAAACCTTTCATCATCAACCTCTCGGCTCTAGTGCGGATTTTATCTTCGAAGAATCTAAAATCTCTGTCCCAACAAAAATGACAGTGGGGACCCATTCGTCGGCTTTACGGTATTTTGCCGGCTCAAGCCGAGCCAAAGAATTAAGAACTTTTTGTCCATACTCTGTGTAAATATTGAATTTAGAGATAATTTCTCCGGAACTCGAATAATAATCTTTAGCTTTCTTGTGAAGCTGAACTCCAAGACCACCAAGAGTCGCCTTAACTTTCTGCCAACCTTCCCCCGAAATTCCAGGAGGCTGAGGAGGATTCAACAACTCTGCAGCAACAAGCTCATGAGCATACCCTACCACATACAGACTCGCTACCGACCACTCCGCATCACCGATGTTTTGCGCCACCGAGGTAAACTTATCTGTAAGCTTCTTGAGCTCCGCATTTCGCTTCATGATATTCTGCTGAAACTCAGCACCACTCTTTCCGCCCGTGAGAACCTCTCTACGAAATTTTTCGAGGGTCGGAAATTCTTGTGCAAAGCGAAGTGCTCCAACGTATGACAACGCAGGCCCGCTTATCGACTTCTTATTACTTTCATAAATTTTGAGAATCTGTTGCTGAGCGTTGCTCACTTTTGCGGAATTGCCCGCACGTTTTGCAGCTTCCTCTATCCGATGCCAAATCTCAATTTTTTCTGAAGCATTAGTGGCCAAACGTAGCATATCTTTTTCTGCAAATGTCCAGAACTCCTGATAGCGCCCTGCTCGTTCGAGGACACCGCCCATCGATTCCGCAGCAGCGCTCGCTGCAGAACCACCTGCTGCGATAACCTTTGGACAAACTTCGCGAGCGCGTTCCGCCTGAGATAGCGCTTCGTAGTATGCACAGGCTCCAGCAAGCAACTTTGGTGCCTTGGGAGAGTTTGGAAAGCGAGCGAGATACATTCTGACGTAATTGACGGCTGTTTGAAGCTGAATGCGCCCCGAAGACATGTCAATAATTTCCAGCATGGAATCACCAATGAGTTCGCTTTTCGGATAATCTGAAATAACACGCTGATAGGATTGCACAGACTTGTCGAGACGATTAGTGCGCTTGTAGTTGACACCGGCATTGAACCACGCAGCATCAGCTCTAGAATAGGATTTATCGGCAGCGAGGCGCTCGAATTCTTGCGCTGCTTGCTCATGCTTTCCGGCAGTTTCGAGTTCTTTTAGCTCATCGAACCTGTTCGCACGTTTGATCTCGACAAGCCGCTTCCCAAGATCTCCTGACGCAAGTTCGGGGATTGTAAGTAGAGAATTTGTGGTTGCTGCGAGTTTCTTTTTGTCATTTTTGGAAAGAAGCAGCAAAAATTCCGCTGCGGGTGCCCCTTCTTTTTTTCCAGCCCGTTCCTTTGCAAGAACTGTAAGTCGTTTCTCAGCCTGGGCCGTATTGTTGGTTTTCAGAAAAATTTCTGCTGTATCAATTTGGCAATCGAGCGAACCCGACTTTTTGGGAAACAAGCCCATGTATGCATCACAGACATTGACATAGTCTTGGAGGTCTTTGCTCAACGGACGTGGCGATAAATCGGCCTTGAACTGCTGAGTGCGAAAAGCGGCGATGTCTTTTTGAACAATGAAGTAGGACGACGTTCGCTGATACTCAAAAGCCTTTTCAAAACGTTGAGGCTCGGATGAACGAAGTTCTTTATTGGCTGTGAAAGATGCAAAAGTCTTTTCTGCATCCCTAAATTGATCGCGCGTGTATTGCAACTCACCCAAAAGAAAACGGACCTCTGCAGCCTCTTTTCGATTTGGAAAAGTTACGAGGTAGATCTTGTAGCCTTTTATAGCCTGTTCAATATAGTAAGCGCTTTTATCTTTCTGTCCCTGAAAATGCATTTTCTTTGCGCACGTAATACTCACATTATGGATCTTTTCTTGCGTGTCTTTGAGCTCAGGAGATTTTGCATTGGCTTTTGTCCACGTAGATTCCGGACCAAAGCTTTTATTGAGCTCCATGACTTCTTTCCAAAGAAGACTTTTGTCATTCTTCAGATTTGCGGTGTCAACGATCTGAATTTGAAGCTCTGCCGAGCGAAAGTCGTTTGGCTTCATCGCAATGTAGCTTTTTAGAACACGAACACTCTCATCGTATTCGCCTTTGTCCTGAAGAAGGTTTGAGAGCTTATTGAAAAGATCTCCCATATTCTTATCGGCGGCGTTCTTGCTGGTAAATGACATCGCTGCATCCACTTGCTTGAGTTCAACGAACGCAAGAAGCATGTCGCGCACGGCCTCGTCTTTGAGGCGCACTCGATTTCCTTTTCCAAGACTGCTTGAGGAATTCGACAAGTTAACAACAAGCTTCCACTTATCGAGAGCCTTTTCGAACTGCTGGAGATTGAAAAGACACCACGCAATCTTGAATTCCGCCCAAGGGCGAATGGGTGCGCGTGTGAAGCGGACCACCTCATTAAACGAGGTCATAGCTTTTTGAAAATCTAGCTTGCTAAAGAAGTACTCTCCCAATGCATAATGAGCGTCGGCAACGCGCTTACTGTTCGGGAAATTCTTAACAACTCGACTGTAATATTGTGCCGCTTCTTTGCTTTTTCCAAGCTGATCGAAGGCGTATGCCAACTGAAACGTAACCTCGTCAATACCGCGGCCTTCCGGATATTCTGTGATGTACTGCTGGCAACGCTGAATCACCTTGCTTGTCCACAATGCGTTGCTTTTCATGTTCATTTTGGGCTCGACTCCACGCCGACCACCCTCATCCCATTTATTCCAGGCCTCATCATAATTTCTTGATTCATTAAAGAACGTAAGAAGCGCCTTCTGATGCAAGCTTTCGATCAATCGACGCATGATTTCAGGACGTTGTTCAGACTTTCGCGGCAATTTACCAACAAGTGGCTCCATGTAGCGTATTTCATTATCAAGCGCAGAGCCAAGACTCTTCTCAACGGCTGCGGTTTCAAAATCGCTTCGAGAAAGTCCGCCGCCCTTCGCTTCTCGCTTTTCTCGTTCCGACTTTCCTTGCTTTCGCTTCTTTTCGACCTCGTTGTCGGTACGCTCTTTCACGTTAATCTGTTGTGGAGCCGTATTTACTTTGCTTTGAGCTGCGCCCCCCAACGAACTCGGTCCGGCAGCCTCTGCGAACTGCGCAGAGACAACCATCAGAGCGATTGAGCTAAGACCAAACAAGGTTTTCATTTCGCTTTGCCTTTATTTACGCTGCCGCCACATTTTGAGTCGATGTTGTAAACATATGCGCCCAACTCATCCTCCCAATATTCGCCTTCAAATGGCCAATATTCGAGTTGTTGATTGATGTTGAGTGGCCGCATTCCCTCGCCCCATTCGGTTTTGTCAGCACCAGTTGATTCGCCTTGGTATTCTGTGCGGATGGAATCTGTAATGCCGCCGAGCAGTTCAAGGTTGATGAGGCGGGTTTGGTTGCTGAGATCTTGCAAGTATCGAAATAGCTGAACCGACTGATCAAAAACCTGCTGACCAGTTCGTTCGGCTGTTGCAACTCGTAAGTCCTCATAAACCTTCTTTAAGACCTCTGCTAACCCGTCAAAACGAGCACCACGCGTTAGTAGCAATCCTCTTTCGCGATCCAGACTGCGAACAACGAGCTGCCCTTCCTTGAATCCTTCGGAGCGACTTACTGAGTCGACGACATCGACTGCAGCTGTGAATTCTCGGAGCGCCTTCGTGTTGCGATATCGGGTCACGACATCATAAAAATCAGAATATTTTTGATTATACGTTTTGAGAAGCTGATTAAGATCAGAAAATTTTGTGCGGTATCTATCCTGAAAACGCTTGAGAGAATCCTTTGCGTTCTCGTAGCGGCACAATCGCAAATATGTAATCGCAGAAAGAATATAGCTTTCTGGATAGAAGCGATTTTGGAAAAAGGGCGATGTAATTGTGTGAAGATTCCCAAGGGTATTGTTGTGCCTTTGAATCATAAAGAAACCCCAGCCGCCTTCGAGAAGGGTTTGTAGCCAGAGATCAGAATCGCGCGGAATCTTCGAATAGTTATCAAATGCAGCTCGATACTCTTTGCGCTCGTAGTGTGCACGCGCAAGGTTCATTGTCGCGAGCTGTTTGATATTGTCATTCGTCGCTCTTGCCTGTGAGCGCTTAAAGGCATCAATTGCAGATTCCGGATTCTTTACAACGGAGAAAATGATTCCGAGATAAAATTGCGCCAACGAAAAATAGGAACTGTTGCTGGGGACTCGATCAAAATCAGCTCGCGCTCTGATTAGATTGCTCGGGTTTGTTGGATTGCTATCAAATGATTCTAGGCCTTTGTGATAAAAATAGAAGCCTTGTGCTGCAGGCGGAATTGCCAAAGGATCGAGCTTAGTTTGAAACAGACCAGCGATATTGGCTCTTCCGAGCGGAATTTTCGCATTTATATCACTCAGCGCCTCCAGAGCGGGGCGAAACAGATCGTTTTTCGAACCCTGCTGGACGAGACGCCCATAGAAATATGATGCTCCATATGGAAAACCTGCTCCTTTGAGCGACTGTGCCAACCCAAACTCTGCCTGAGCTTTGGTGTCACCGCTTGAAGCGCTCATGACTTGATAAAAGAGACGAGACGAGTTCACGTAGTCACCAGCTCTGAAAAATCGCTTCGCGTCATCAATCGGGCCCGCAAAAGCGGAAGTCGCGCATGCAAAACAAAGCAGGGCACCCAGTGCAGCCAGAGAACCGCCAGGCTTTTTAAAAAGCAACTTTGAATTGAGTCGTGTCAAACTCATCATAGGTCTCTCATTCAAAAATAGTATCCCGCCCCAAATGACAGTGTCACACTCTGGTTCATTCCCTTTCCAAGTCCGGGAATAAAAAAGAGACGCAATCCCCAATTCAATGCCGAGTTCTTGCTTAAGAAATAACGCTGGCCCGTGCCGACATTAAATTGCGCGGGACTGTAGGCATTCGGCTGAATGACTTGCTCATTCTGAGCAAGTGGTTTGCATCCTTGCTTGCGATTTTTCATACCAGCCTCACCGCCCCCACCGCTCAGAAACCAATCAAAATAAATCACCTCACCGTTGCTCTGCTGATACTTTCCATAAATCGGCGTGAGAGCTACTCCACCACCCCTAAGCATACCAATTTCATCTACAACGGGCTCGATGTTGAACTTACTTCCCAACTCGGTGCAGTCGAATTTATTAATCGTTATTCCTGCTGCTCCTTCGCCAAAAACTTCGAGCCATTCCGTGAGATGCAAACCTGCTTTTGCAGAGGGAAGATAGGTGTATGTAAACGAACTGTTCATTACAGCTGAAACGTTTGCACCAATCTCAAAGCGAATTGACTTTTGAAAGTATTTCGGGCGAATGACACGAATCTCAAAATTACCAAATTGAGTTTTCTTTTGATCCTCTGCTGCGGCTGAAACAGAGGGTGCAAGCAACAAGAATGGCTGAATAATTAAAAATATTTTGAGAATATTTTTCATTCAGTTCTCATTCCTCTTTTGAACTGCAAATTTCCAAGAAATAAACTCAGCCTGCTGAGCAGAGGCAAGAACTCTCTTTATGATTCGATATGGAATAGTTTTGTCAGACTGCATAACCAGCGTGGAAACATCAGAATTACTGAGACCCAGATTTTTCTGACGATTCTTGAGAGTTTCGTTTTGCGCTTTTAACTTCTTGAACTCATCGTACGCTTTACGAATAGCACCCTGGCCATCTTTTTTATATGCTTCTACCACATCCTGTGAATTTGGCGTGAGAGGTATGACCACTCCACCTTGGAGAACAATTTCATTTTTTGTGATGGCAACTGAGGCCGCAGAATCGAGACTCACCTTAATCGAAGACATAGGTAATTCTAAATTTGCCGAAACTTCAGCACTTTCGCCACTGACAGAAAAGTTCATGAGAAGAAACACGATCAAAATGCTGAAAACATCGAGCATCGGGTAAAGGTTCAAAGAAAAGGATTCTTTACCACCAACATCTGCGCCAGCCATGATTACCTCAATCTGCGAAAATCACGTTGCCAAGAACGACTTTTGTCACCAGATTCGAGGGGTCTGCGCCGACAGGCATTTTGTAATCCGCTGGGAATGGAATGGGAGCTCGACCTGGTTTCAATTCCCGAACCGTGTCAAGAACCATCACAAGACTCTCATACGAAACTTCCGCTTGCGTAAAAACGGTCACCTTGTCGAATTTCGGATTCTCTTTGCGAATGTCATAAATTTTAGCCTGAATCTTATCCAGGCCTTCCTCGCTCAGCGGCACCTCAATCTCGTCCTTGATGACCGAACTCGCAGTCGTAGCCTGCTGGTATTTGACCGTCTTTGTATCGATTGTGATGTTCACCGTCTTTTCCGGAGTTTTATCTAATTCTTCTTGCTTGGGAGGCGGCTGACTCGACAAAAAAGGCACTTCAATTCGGGTTTCGCCGGTCGCCGAAAACACCGAGGTAGCGAGCAGAAAAATGATGAGCACAGAAAACAAATCAAGCATTGGCGTAACGTTTACATCAAACGCGGTTGCAACCTGCTTTCTTTTTTTAAGCTTAAATCCGCTCATTACCTTTCCTTTCGGTGAAGCATTTATTCACCTGACGATTTTGAAGCAAGATTTGTACGCCGCATTTGAAGAAGTTCGATTAATTTTGCCGCAAATTCATCTGTGGTTTCTGTTGTTTGATTTGCCTTGAAGGTGAGTACTCCATGAACAACCATCGCAACGAGGGCAGTACCCAATCCAAAGCCTGTTGCATAAAGGGCGTGGGAGATACCTTCAGCTAGTTTAGTTTGCTTCGCAGCACCAGTCAGGGTTGCAACGGCACTAAAAGACGTTATTAGTCCGGCAATAGTTCCAAGCAAGCCGAGCAATGTTGTAATGTTGGCAAACGTTCCAAAATAAGAAAGGTAACGATTCACCAAGGGAAGACGCTCGAGAGTGGAAGACTCAATCGCATTTTGAGTTTCTTCGGCCGTGCGACTTGCGCTTTGCAAGCCCTTCTTCCAAACCCTTGGAAGAATTTGTTTTGCCGGCTGACGCTCACAGAGACGAATCGCGCTCTCGATTTGATTGTTAGCGACTTGCTTATATATTTCAGACCACATTCCTCGTGCATTTTGCGTGTCATAAACGAAATAGAGAAGCCAGCCTCTCCACACCGCCAATGCAGCAACACACATAAAAAAGAACAGGATCACGTACATGATCAAGCCACCAAAAATAAACGCTTTTTGAATAAACTCCATTCGAAGCCCTCCGGTCTCAGAGACGATTTCGTTTAAAAGTTTAGGTATGTTGGATGCTGTGAGTCAATGTTACTTAATTGGCCGTCAAAAATCAGTCCATCGTTTTAACTTATCGTAAACAGCACCCAAATCAGATGCAGCTGGAAGTTCTAGCTTAAGTAACAACTGCCCCTCCCGCGATAGGAGCCAACAGCTCGGCAGTTTTGGATTTTTGAGCTGATCTACAAATTCGGTTTGCGCTAGTCCGAAAAGATATCGGGGCTTACGCTTTTCAGCCCAGTTTTTTAGGTTTTCGGCAGTATCGTGGGAGAATGCTGCAACCGTGCCAATTTTGCGTTCGACAAAAAAGGAATGATTCTTTTCAAAATAGTCGTGAATCTGATCGCTTTGTTTATTCCAGGTTCCTAAGAGGCACACAAATGACAATCGAAAGGTGCGCGGCTCAAAACTCACGCTGCGAGCTTGGTTAGGCGGAAGAAGGTAAAGAGGCGGCAGTGACAGCCTTCTCTCATAGGGTGAGGGGTCTGGAGTAGGTTTGCTGCCCGCTGGCACAGCGCCTGAGTTTGCTGCCACTGCAATTTGTGAGCAGCAAAGAGCCATGGTCAGAATGCTGCTTGTCAAATTTAAGCCCCTGCACCCCAACAAAGCCCATTCATCACGCACTTCTTGTTTCATTTGGCTGCCTCCTTGCATTTGAGGTGACTCCTCGCGCGGACTCGGTATTATTATGTATCGAACATCTGCAGAATGAACGAGGGGCCCTTGGAATACGTTGACACCTCACCAAAACCCGACACACATGCCGAGCACTTGAGCAACAAGCGTTCGGCAGAAAACGTCTGGGCTATGCCCTGGCAGGAGCTCGCGGTTGTACTCGGCCACCAGAATATTCTAACTCACCGCAACATGAATGTCGCACACCGCGAGCGTTCTGCAGAATTTCTTCGCCATTGTGGTTTTGATTTAACCCGATTTGAACATCGCAAACAGGTTGAGCAATTCTTCGGTGAAGCACTTTTTTTCATTCGGCACACTCTCCTCTCAGCTGATGAACGAGAGAGTTATCCCGTACCAAGTGATCTTCTTCAACTCGACGACCCACGTCGCCTCATGGTGTTTGCGAGTCAACGTGTTCCAAGACGTCGCTATCTTCGATTGTGGTCATGCTCGCTTCTTAAGGTGATGAACGCAATATCTCATCTTGAATTTAATGGTAAATTTAGAGAACTCGATGCAGCGCGTGAACAAATTTTCGGACGGATTCGTTCGATCGTGAGCCACGATGCGGGTCGGGGCTGGACTGCGCGTTCACAGAATCTTGAAGTGAACTTAGACCATCTCGAGTGGAAGGAAGCCAAAACCAGACACAGTGTTCTTCTAAAGCTTCTTCACAAGCCCGAAGCCATGGCGGAGGAGGTTTTCGATTACCTGGGTGTCAGATTCATCGTTTCGGAAACACAAGACATCGCCAAACTCCTGCGCGTGTTGATGGAAACCGACATTATAATTCCACATCAGGTTTTGAATCTGCGTTCACGCAACGCACTCATCAATTTATCCGGTGCACAACGACAGTTGTCGCTCGCCTATGACCTACTGCAAACCGGCACAGCAACACCGGAAGAGTTCATCGACATGTGTAACAAGGTCGATTGGGACCTTTTTCAAGGGGAGTCCAAAAGGGGCTCGAGGCAAAACGTACATTCCAGTTCAAAATACAAATCTATCCAATTGACTGTTCGACACCTGGTTCGCACGCCGAATCCTGCCTTCCTGGTCCTTCGCTCATTGGCCGGGCAACTGCGTCATGCGCGCGGACTTGAGCCAGAAGATGATCCTCTTCTGATGGGGCTCATTCCTGAAGAGAATGCGCGCTTTTTTCCCTTGGAAATTCAGATTTTTGACCGCCGGAGCCATGAAGTTGCACAATTTGGTCCAGCTTCCCATGAACAATACAAATCAAACCAACTTCAGACGGTTCGAAAGAAGGTCCTTGGAAGCTTGCTTCACTTTGATGAGACACGCTTGCAGACGCAAGATTTTTGAACGATTCGTTTTAACGGGCTTTATTTAAAAGATTCATAGAAAGGTTTACAATGGATGGTCTCGATCAATGGCTTGACGTTGCGGGCCTGATGCCCCCCCTTCCTGCAGATGTCTCGCAAAAGCTATTTGCGAAAACCGGTGGTGATACTTCGGGCTCGCATACATTCATTCCCAACCTTCTCACCGAGACCGACTTTTACACCCACGTGCTTCCGCAATTGCAACGCAATGTTTCACCCGACGTCATCAAGTTTATCGTCACTCGCATCTCCAAAACCTTCATGCTGCGCAAAAAACTCTCTGAATTGCGTTCGCGCATTGAGGCCATTGTCGGCGAAGGTAATTTCTCAGCTTTGTGGCTTGATCGCGAAGCTTTTTCTGCAGACAGCATGGAGCATCGTGCCATTATCACGGAAGCTGTTATTCATGTTTACTCAGCTCCCGCCCTCCAGAAACTCGTTAAATTATTTTATACGCACAAAGTGCCCATGATCCCTTACGGCGAGGGTGGCGGATATAACATGGGAGTAACTCCTATGGCTCCTGCCGTCACAGTGAGTTTGCGCGGCATCGATCACATCTCAGAGATACGCCCCAGCCGGCGAAGCAACGGCAACTTCGAAGTGACTGTGGGGGCAGGTGTTCCATTTAAAGACCTCGTGAATTACCTCAGTAAACGCGGCTATGTGCTTCGTTGCGATCCAAATACCCCGCGAGCTGCAACAGGTGGCATTGCGGGAACAGGTAGCAACGGAGGACGCAAGGCCTACGAGGTTATAATTCACGGGCGGGCCGTCACGTCTCGCGGAGCTGCGACCTGTTTTGCACCGCATGAACGTGAAAGCAAAGACATTGAAAATGAACCCTTCCTTATGGCGCGTAAGTTTTTCAGCATTCACGACACAGCCCAGTTCGATCGCGATTTAAAAATAATTGCAAAGCGCGAGCTGAAAGCAGTTTGCGAACCTTCGCCAACTGACGTGAACGTACCCCTTCACGGCATGAAGGCGCACGCGAACATGTTGGCACAAAGAGCTCAAAGAACAGCGCAACCAGAAAACCATCTCAACACTGACACGATGGCTGATGCACCCAAGCTACCCTTGTCAGCATTCGTTGGGGCTGAGGGAACAACGGGGTTTATTTACGAGGTTACCTTCGAAATTGAGAAGCCCCGTCAATACTTGATGGGCGCACGCTGGCATTTTAAATCAATTGAAGCAGCGACTCTGGTCACTCGTGCGATTAAATCGCTTCCGCAGCGCGATCATCCTGAATATTTCGAAATTATTACCGGACACAGTATTCGCCGTTTTCTCATGCAGGATTTTCCGAACGTTTTCTCCGCTCAAGACGAAGCTGTGATTATTATGTCTGTCGAAGAGCAAGATGCCACTACTTGTCGAGCTCGTATGCAACGCTGCGAAGCGACTGCTTACATTGCGCTCGCAGACGCAGGCCTCACCCCAACAGAAGAAATTAGACACGTTGAAAAAACGGATGTTCTCGACAACAAACATGGTCTTCACGAATTTGAGATTATGAAACGCCCGCGTGAGGAGCTTCCAAAAAAATTACGTACAAAATGCAAAACTGACATGGAGATTCGCAGCGAATATCTCCCAGAGGTTCTTAAGATTGTTGAACGCAGTAAACCAGCCAGACTCGCTGAGCAAAAACAAGACGTCATGTTTGGACATCTTACCCCGAGACATACTGCAATAATCCATTGGAACATTGGCGGCTTTGACCTCTACGATGAAGAGCAAGCTTCCCTCGCGTGGGATTATCTCGAAAGGGTTATTGATGAGGCACAAAATCTTGCACCCGCAAATGACCCTCACGGCAGTGCGCGATTCACAGGCGAACACGGCGTAGCAGGCAAAGCAGCATTTCTGTGGCTCAACCACATCCCGAAAGATGACTTCGAACGAATGTGTCGGGTGAAAGACATTCTCGACCCAGATGATCTTTTTAACCCCGAGACCCTATTCCTGAGAACAAGCCTCTCACGCTCTCTGCGTGCCCGCCTTTTGAATATAAGTGCAAAGCAGATTCAAGAGTCTCTCAAATCTGGCAGCAAACTGGTCGATGAATCGGTTCTTGAGGCAGAAAAACTCGCTATCAGCGAAGGACAGAAATGCACCCGCTGCAATAGTTGCAAGGTTTGTCCTGTGATCGATGCCGAACATCAACTTGAAAGTAAAGGGCAGCGTCGAAGCAAGAGCTCGACGCTGCCTAGCAAACGCAACTTTCTTATGTTCATGGAACGAATCGCAGTTTTGCGTGCCTCTGCGCGAGCAACGCACAACACAGGGCAATTGGAGAGGATAGTCGCTGCAACAAATGAGATGCTTGCACAAAGCGCTTCTCTGCTAAAAAAATGCTTCTACTGCCGACGCTGCGACAAGGCTTGTCCGGTTGAAATAGATGTCCAGCCGCTCATGCGCGCTTATCACACCATGGGCAAGCTCCCTCCAATGGGCTCGCGTCTTTGGGGATTCCTTTATGAGCGCCTTATGGGAGATGACTTCTTCAAATCTATTACCTACCGCCTGATCGCATTCTTCATCCAAATGAGTATGCCGTTACTGAATATATTTCGGAAGATGAAATTCATCCCCGATTGGCTTAAAACTTACACGGTGCCGCCAACACTTTCCCTCACCCACTACGAGCCTAATGCGCACGGCCACAAAGTTCGCTCCGCAGATAACTTCGTTCTTGTGAAATCAGATCTTGGTTCTGGAGTGGCTGCACACGACACAATTTCTCCCAACACAATCTATATCCGATATCGCGGTTGTATGGACACTTTTGGCTTGCCGCAGGCCACAACGGCAGTGGATACTTATTTCAAATCGGTGCTAGGGGTTCGAATTGTCGACCTAGAAAAAAAGATGTGTTGCGGGTTTCCATTTGAGGCAGAGGGTCTGCACGAACGCGCCAAACAAGCACATATGGCATCACTTGTTGAAATAGCAAAATGTATCCACAGACTCGTGGAGGAATGGAGAGCATCATCCCCGCATGGGCAACCGAAGTTTATAATGTTCTCTAATTGTCCAACGTGCTGCGAAGCCATTCGCGATTTCAAGGAATTGCTCAAACAACCAGAGAAACTGGATTTTCTTAAAGCCAAAGCATCACTTCCAAGCACTTTCGATCTCACTCATCTCAATTATGAAGTTCAAGACACCGCCGAAATTGCGATGGATTTAATGAAGAAAACTTCAGGGGAAAAATCTGCGCAAACAAAGATCCCACTACCGATCGAGAAAATCGATAAAACTGTTGGCCTCAAAGTTCCTTGTCACAACACAAAACAAGCAACTTCAGCCCAGCTAGCGCTGCTGAAGATGTATTATTCGGGTGTTGAGGCCTACGACAATTGTTGCGGATTATCCGGGACTGCACGGCTTAAAAATCCTCGTATTGGAACGCAAATTGCGGAAAATCTTTTCGATCAAATCCGAGCTGCCCCAGCGAGCGTGGTAGTGAGCGGTTGCCCGAGTTGTCGTGACGGAGTGAAAATCCAACAAGGCATCTTGCAAGCGCGCAAAGATAGAGTAGCTGAATTCGAAATCTCAGGAATTTTCCAGCAGATTGTTGCTGACACAAAGCTTGCAGAACTGAACGCTGCAAAAGCTCAAGGCACTCTCAACGATGCTTAAAATCAATGAGCTCATGTTGGTCTCCGGCAGTTCTTCTCTTTGTGTTGCAACATCAACTGGCAAGCTTACGCGGCTGATGTATGAAAACAAAAACCTCTTTGTCGAACCTCGTGCACATGAGTGGGAACAAGCTCTCAGCGACGAAGACAGGGCGGTGTTTCAAAGCTTGGATGCGTGGGGTGGCGATGAATGCTTCCCAACTGTCGGGGGTTCAGAACTGTGGGCACTGCGTGATCACGGTGTCATATGGGGAAAGGCTCCTTCCCTTAATTTTTCACACGACAATCAGTGCACCACCGGATGGCAATGGAATTCAACACATTTCAAAAGGACAATTAAGAGCGTTGGCGAGAATATGAAACCGCCACGCCTCGGAGCCTATTCAATTCATCTGAACTTCAGTGAGCTGTTTCCTCTGAACACTTTTCACCCAGAAATTCATGCTAAAAGTATTTATGCTTCGCATGCGCTTTTTGCTGCCGAGCCTGGAGACTTTGTTGAATGGGGATTCATTCCTCTTCATTCCACCGTCGATTCGGTACTGGCTGGAGAGTATTCTCGCCAGGTCCTCGCTGCGAGAAAGTTTGCGGGGAATAATGCCCCAGTAGCATCGAAATTTTATATTCAAACTCCTCCAGGTCAGCTTTTCTTTACATCCCTTGTGCGAAAAGAGCTTGGACTCCGAATCGACGTGGTGCAGAGCGACACACTTCCTTGGGTTGGCATTTGGTGGTGCCATAACGGCTGGGGCGACGGTCGGCCTCATTCCACTGTGGGCATCGAGCCAACTAACATTCCCAGCGATGGTCCCATTTTGAACCTGGAATCAACCAGACCGAGTGCCTCAGTGTCAGGCCAAATCGCTTGGATCATCTCCAAGATATGAAAAATACTAATCTATTTTTTATCTAGCCTGCCCCCTTGACGTTATCCTCAGCCGCCTTAACTTTACGGCGATTTCAACGCTCGGAGGTATTCATGTCACAAGAAGTCCATTCCTTTCAGGCAGAGACCCAACAACTACTCAATCTGATGATCCACTCTCTTTATTCCAACAAAGAGATATTTTTGCGAGAATTAATCTCCAACGCATCCGATGCCATTGATAAAGTGCGGTTTGAAGAAATTACAAAGCCGAACCTCATCTCAGCAGAAGGTGAAGCTGGAATTCGACTCACGGTTGTGTCCGAGAGCCGCCGCCTCATTATTGAAGATACCGGCATAGGCATGACTCGCGACGAACTGATTGCAAATTTGGGTACTATCGCCAACTCTGGGACAAAGAAGTTCCTCGAGAAACTCAATGAAAACGATAAAAAAGATGCGCAGCTCATTGGACAATTTGGAGTTGGATTTTACGCAGCATTCATGGTTGCAGAGCAAATTGTTGTGGAAACCCGCTCTGCCTCGGGCGACCAGGCTTGGGTTTGGGAAAGCTCAGGAAATGGCACGTACACGCTGAATCAAGGAAGCAGATCTGCGCGCGGAACGCGGGTTGAACTAACTCTCAAGGAAGAAGAAAAAGAGTTCCTTGAAGAGTGGCGCCTGAAAAGCATTGTTCGCAAGTATTCTGACTATGTCACCTACCCCATTCTTTGGCTCGACAAAGACAACAAAGAAGAGCGCCTCAACAAATCAACTCCAGTGTGGGCTCGCTCTAAAAAGGACAACAAGCCAGAAGACTACCAAGAGCTATACAAGCAATTGAGTGGCGACTGGCAGGAGCCGCTATTTTGGGAACATATGAGTGTCGAGGGGCTCCTCCCGTTTCAATCCGTTGTTTATGTACCCTCGGCAGTGCCATTCGACCTCTATCAACGCGATTCACATGGTCTTCACCTTTACGTGAAGCGCGTCAGCATATCAGATAAATGCAAAGAACTGATTCCCGAATACTTGCGTTTTGTCAGTGGAGTAGTTGAAACAGACGAACTTCCTTTGAACGTATCTCGAGAAATTCTTCAACAGAATACGAAACTGCCTGCTATCCGCAAACAGGTTGTGAGGAAAATCCTCTCCTCCTTGCAAAATATCGCGAAAAATGAGCCTGAGAAGTACGCTGGTTTTTACGAAAACTTCGGTGCGGTTTTGAAAGAGGGTTTCCACTTTGACCGCGACAACCACGAAGCACTCGCAGAACTGGCGCGTTTCCGTTCCACGAGCACAGGTCGTGACGGATGGATCTCACTCAATGATTATTGGAAACGTAAAGCCGATGGGCAAAAAGATATTTATTTCCTGAGTGGCCCTTCATACGATGCAGTTTCAGCAAGCCCTCATCTCGAAGTACTCACGACTCGAGGCATTGAAGTGATTCTCCTCACAGACCCCATCGATGAGTGGTTTGTCATGGATTATCCGAAGCATGGCGAAGCCCAACTCAAATCAATCTCTAAGGGTGATCTGGATCTCTCTGGCCTAGGCAAAGAGCCCGAGAAGAATCAAAATGAAGAGGAAATCGCCCCTGAACAGATCGCTCCGTTGCTTGAAATATTTCGCAGAAAATGCGGCGAAACGCTGAAAGACGTTAAAATCTCAAAAAGACTGGTCGACAGCCCGTGCTGCCTCATTGCAGATGAATTTGGGCTCAGTGCCCAGATGGAACGAATGATGAGAGCATCGAACAAGGAATTCACAGGCTCAAAGCGCATTCTTGAGGTGAATCCGTCGCATCCAATCATTCGCTCCTTAATGACGAAGGCGCAATTGAACCCAGCTGATGTGGCGATCGAAGAGTGGGTCGATGTTCTGTATGATACCGCTCTTCTCGCCGAAGGGTCGCCGGTGCGAAACCCAGGAGCCTTTGCGAAAAAGCTCACAAAAATGCTCGAAACTCAAAAAGCCTAAGGTTTCCTTGAGGCTTGTTGAGTTTCGACACAAAGTAACAGTGGTGGCTCACTGCTGTGATGCACCACTCGGATTGCGTGGCATCAGCACGGGCGTTTGTTGAGCCGGATTGCCGCCGTTTGGTTGTTGTAGCGTTGGGTTCTGTTGAACCGGCGATTGCAACGAAGGATTCTGGGACGCTGGATTCTGCATCACCGGATTTTGGCTTGTAGGATTCGACCCGGGAGATGTGCAGATTGGGTTCTGGCCTGTAGGGTTCTGCGCCGATGGATTGCAGCTTCCAGGTGACGGAAGTGAGCCAGGAAGCCCGCCTGGTGTCTTTCCGACCTTGGAACTCACTGGTACGCCCACCCCGCACAAACCAGGCATCAAATACACCCGCGGATAAAAACCGCTCTCGAGATCGACTTGGTTCGAAGGGCTCCGATCAAGCCCTTCATTTACAACCCTTTGAACGTCTACAATCACACCCACGGTGACATCATGGGAGCGCACTTCATAATAAGGAACCCCATTGAAACCCGACCCCGATTCATTGAAGACACGATAAATAGCTCGTCCACTTGGCAGAGAATTGTAACATCTCTTCTTAAAGCGAGGACTGCTGGGTGGAATTTGAAAGACATCGACCACAGCCGATTGACCTTCCATTCTCGGCGTGCCAGGTGAGCTTGAGCCAGGAGTGGAATCGAACTTTCTTCGCACAACCGCTCTCATGTCATAATTAGCCGGATCGATGTAGCTGTTCTGGCATGTGTCTAGGTGCGGAAATGGATCAGGGCTGTTGTTGAAACTCGGATCGCGCGCACCATCGATAGGTCTGCGTGCAACTTCGTCTGCAGCCATACCGGCCGCGCATCCTCGGTTAAAAACATAAAAGCTCGTATCATTCAATTTGCCTACGAGGTCGGGCGACATGCTGTTTCGATGATGTGAGAGAAGCTCTTCCACAAAACCATTCCCGCCGCCACCAACACCCTGCGAGGCGCTCTCATTAAAGCGGCGGGGCTGGCAGGCCACAACAACAAGAGAAGCAAGTAGGGCCAGGCCGAGTGATGGACGATGGAACATTGCCATTTGAGATCCCTCCGTATGCCGCGAACCTGATAAGAAGCGCTCTGCTGATTCCGTGCTTTGCAAGCCACACTCGGCAGTTTGCTTTGCTCCGCGCATGTTCAACGGGGTTTCGGAACTTAGAATGAAAACTTGAGCAAAATTTGCACCGTGATGAAATTAGCAAAGGCCATCGAGAAATTTAAGCCATGAACGAAATTCTGCGGATGTCTTAAAAACCGGCTTACGGCCCATAGGAAGACCCTGGGAAAAAAAATAGAGGGCTGGAAGCTGCTCCGAGGGAAATTTACTTTGTAGTTCGGGCTCTAGAGTGACATCAACACGAAAAACGTGCAGTGAAGAATCCTTCATCTCTTCGAGAATGGCTGAAAATTTCCTACAACTTGGGAGAGTGGGATCGTGAAAACAGACAACTGCATGAGCAGTTTCGGAAATCCTGCTCTGCTCCATCGCATCTGCCAAGTCAACGTCCTCAATTTTCATATCCTAAGTCTCCGAACACAAAGAAATGGCTAAAATGACTGCTCAACAAAGATTGATGTCTGCAAACCATTGAGAGTCGCAAAAGTCTGAAAGCTTCTAGCTGCGTCGTTGTTGAGAAACCTTCGACCAAGAAATGAAAAAAACGAACCCGCCCCCAAGCGCAAACCAGGAGGCTGCTCTGTTCTGCCTGGTGAAGAGAGTCGGTTTAAAATCCAGGCTATCTCCAGGCCAGTGCGGCTTGAGGTTGATTTCGCAGTTGCTCCGAAATCAAAAGTTGAAGTCGCAATCGCTTCGATATTTGATGAGAGAGGCACAGTGGCAGCAATTAAAACTCCCAAGCCCATCTCCCGACTGCGAATGCTTAAGTTTTCCTGAGGCAGGCCTCGTGCAGTTTTGAAATCACCGTCACTGCTCACAAATCCAACTCTCGGCCCGCCACTCACTTCCAGAGCTGGCGCTATTCCAAGCTGAAATGACCGATAAAACTTTGCAGTGAGCCAAACATCGTTTTCCTGCAATTTAATACTCGAAGAACTATTCGATGGGCCAGAGTTGTCTTTTTCCTCAACCTGAGTGCCAATTTCATATTGGGAGTCGAGAAATGAGGATGAAATTACTCCCCCATAACTTGAGTTGATCCGTAATGCTGCGCTCGCAGTAGTACCGTATCCTGATTTGAGAGACAAAATCGGAATTCCGACACTCCCATCGGCACGAACAATTAAATCCATGTAGGGACGACTCTTTAATTTTTCGGCAATGAATTTGGCTTTATCTTTTTCAAATCTGAGTTGATCGATTTGAAAAAGTGTTGTGAGCGCAATGAATGCACTCTCAATATTTCGCGAGAACTCGTCATTCCTTGCCCCGCGGCCGTCTTTACTTATGATCCACACCGTTCCAGTTTGGGTCATTGTCCTGTAGATGGCGTCTTTCATCGAGAGCTCTTTGAGCCTAAATCGATTTTCGTAAGGATCATATCGAACATCTGCATACAGAACATTCGCAGGGGGCGCGGGATAGTTCACTTCAATCGTGTTGGTTTCGTTGTAGCCTTCGATACGTAGACTATCAAATCTGATCAGATTCTTAGTGACCATAGAATAAAAAGGAAGTTGATCGAGAAGAGATGCAACCACCAGGCGGACAAAGGCACGATGTCTCACGAAGCGCACCTTAAAGTCTGACCATGGAAAAACCTTGCGAGCCTCACACTTCTGAGATGGCACCGCCTCTGAGACATCACCCTCTCGCTGTATTCCGGTTTTAAATCGACAAATACTCGCTTGAATCACTTCACGTTCATCAATGACGAGCTTTTCTACCGTCACGGTCCACAGATCAAAAACTTCACTCCCCTTAACTTTATCAGCAACGGCGGGGTTGCGAATACTGCAGCTCACATCCGATGCAATTCCGAATCCCCAAGGACCCTTGTCTTTCAAAAAGGCATCCTGCCAAACTTTGCAGAATGTAACTAACTGCTCAGTTCTCTGCTTTTCTGTCTTGGCATCGAATAGCGCTAAGTCGAAGACAATTCTCAATCTCAAAGAATCAAGCCTAAGGAATGCATCATTTGAACTTCCAGCTGCACCCGGACTCGGTTGAGCTGTAGGCTGAACTTTTGGGCTTGGTGCAGGTGTGACGATTGCAGGGGATGCGGGGGATGCGGGGGGCGTGGCAGCGGCAGCGGAGGACGCAGGGGATTGTGCGAACGAAGCCAGGGGAACCCAGACAAGAAGCAAAGTAACAGCTGCCGAGACGGAAAAACGACACCATCCCCTCATCGCGGAACGAAGGGTTGTTGTGATAACCTCACCGAGATATTTGGAACTAAAGCTGTGCATTGATGGAATGATAAAGAAGCAGATCTGGGGAAACAAGATGGCGCCTCAACGGAATTTGTCGCTTTTCACGGGCGCTTTGTTCTTAAGCTATCCATTTGTGATCATGTCAGCCTCGCAAGAGGTCCTTGCTAGCAGCTGCCCGCGACAAGCTCCATTTGTATTTCGAGAGGGAGACACTCTCTCTGAAGTGCTCTGGTTCCTGGGAACTGAACCAGTTTATGGAAAACGGGGCTGGATTGAAAAAACATTTAATTTGAATCCAGCACTGGAAAAATTCCGCGGTAAAAAAATTCCACCTGGGACAAAAGTTTTGATGCCTATCAAACTTTGCCCACTCAAAGGAGGATGGACAATTGAAAACGGTGAGCTCATTGCGCCTTACCACCACTCAACTCGAGAAAAATCAGTCACACAACCAGACAACGATCTGCCAAAAACAGAAATGAGAGAACCTATCTCGGAACCAATTTCACTGCCTGCAGTTAAATCTTCAGCAACACCCATTGCAATTCCCACTGTAAAGCCAACTGCGACACCAACGCCAATGCCGACTGCGGCACCTACTGTAAAGCCAACTGCGGCACCTACTGTAAAGCCAACTGCGACACCAACGCCAATGCCGACTGTGGCACCCACTGTGAGGGCAACTGCGACACCAACGCCAATGCCTGGGGTGAGTGTGCCGCCAATCATTGCACCGTCGCCCACAGCTCCCCCAGCGCGACAACCTCGAATTCCAGTGGAAACTCGATTGCCACAAAGCCCTGCTGTTTCGAAAACTCCAGCCGCTTCTCCTCCGAGTCAATTGCCACCCCAAGTCACACGCACGCCAACACCGTCCCCGTCCCCCTCACCCTCCCTTCTTTTAACCCCATCAATGATCGTCAAAACTCCATCCCCTCAACCGACACCCAAAAGCCCCACGACGCCCAAAGCGAAACTCGGGCCACTCCAAAAGCTCCGTTTGGACATAAAAAACTCAAAAGAGACATTTGAGAAGGCTAAAGACAGCGATGGTCAATTCCTAAACAATCTAAAAAAAGATGAAGATTTCACGATTGAATAGGGAAAAGCTGCCAAAGGGGCAAAAATTTCAATCAGGATAAACTTCAAATCACTGCTTGGCAGAAAAGCTCTAGATAGGGAGAAAATCTTCGTTGAGAACTGGGAGCGCAGCAGCAGCTCTCAGGGAATCGAATATTTGTTACAGGTCTTTGGGCGGAGAGAACTGTTTGCTGTATTTCCGGCAGTCCACTGCACCAGCACTGGGGATTTTTCGCAGTAGCTCGTCTGTCCGGGCGCAGGGTCACAATCATCAGAAACTCCGTCGCCCGAAGAATCAAACGTATTTGTTCCCAGTTGCCCAGAGTTTCCGGCACCCCAACATTGCACGGTGCCATTTATGGAAACCACACAGGTGTGCGATCCTCCAGCGCTTATAGCCACAGCATTTGAATTGGCAGAGATGAGGGCGGTCACTGGATAACTGCTATCGATGGTGTAGCCATCACCTAGCTGACCACTGCCATTGGCACCCCAGCACAGAACTGTGTGATCGTTCTTCAACGCGCAGGTGTGATTTGTACCTGCAGAAATCCCGACAACGTTCGTCAGGTTGGTGGTGGTGTCAGCCTTGACCTGCACAGGAATAGAACTGTCTGTAGTGTTCCCGGTGCCAAGCTGACCTTTGCTATTCAGCCCCCAGCAGAACACCTCCCCACCGTTACGCAGTGCGCAAGAGTGCGAAGCGCCTGCGACTAATTGCGTGAACCAAACAGTTTCCGATGTGAGTCCTTGGTTTGTTGTAGACACAGCTGTTGCGGTGTTTTTCTTAACGATGGTGTTGTCGCCCAATTGGCCTTTGTCATTCTCGCCCCAGCAATAAATCCCAGCCGTGTAGTTTGAATCAAAGGAAAGCGCTGCGCAGGTGTGTGAACCACCAGCCGCAATTGAACGCACAAGCGGCAACGAAGTTGTGCCGCCCACAAGCTTGACCTCCACAGCGGTGTGAGAGTCCAGATCTGCAGCGTTACCCAGCTGACCGTCTGTTCCCTTACCCCAACACAAAACATTCCCAGAGGTGTTAATGGCACAGGCATGCTCGCCTGTTTTACTTGCTGCGACTGCGATGGGATTGGTCAATCCACTCACCGAGGCCGCAGGAGGTGATGTGGAAGTAGGAGGGTTTGTACTACCCCTGCCCAACTGCAGGCTATTGTTCTTTCCCCAGCACCGCACACCGTTTGCAGCTGTCCCCAGCAAGCAGGAGAAATTCGAGCCCGCAGCAATTTGAGTGTGGGTAAACCCTGCTAGGTTTGTGTTTGGAACGAGCGTCGGCAGATTGAAGGATAGCGCACCAGATCCAACTCCCAATCGCCCACCATCCGAATTATCACCCCAACAACGCGTGATAGATCCCGAAACTACAACACAGTTGTGAGCGTTACCCGCCGAAATGGAGACTGTTGGCGCACTTGTACATGTGCGGCAAACCGATGCTGTCGTCACGTAGTCGGCCTGCAAACCATCTGCATGAATGGCATCGAACGTGGTGGCTGCACCCGAAGTCCCACCCTGACGCACAGCAAGCGACTCCAGAACGCGCGTGATTGTGTAGTTTGAACTTGAAGAGGTTGAACTTGTAATTTGGGCGCTTGGTGGACTTGCAGATGCTCCGTCAAGTGTCCCTTGGGTGATGACAAGTGTTGAATTAGCTGCAGCCAACTGTGTTGATTTAGTGGGTGTTGATGGCAAGAAGGTCGATGTCAGCAACTGTGATGTGATATCGGTGTTGAATGTTGCAGTGCCTGGATAAGAACTGATTGTGCCTGTCGATGCAGAGGCGCCCGGAGCCGAGGTGTGGCCAGACCACGTGACGCTCGTCAGGTTCGCTGACGCTGTGATACTGCCACTGCTTTCCACAACACACGAACTCGAGAGAGTTGGTGTTGTGGGTGTTCCAACAGCGAGTTGGAACGAGGAGATAATCACTGAATTCGTGCTCTGAGCCGTGCATTGACTTAAGCCGTCACAGGCTTTGAGGCGGTAGCGGCAGGAGCCATAGACGCCAGCACCGCTGGGAAAATTTCCAGAAATTGCAGTTCCGCCCGCCGACGATGCTATTGTTGCAGGACAGGGATAAGACCCTGAGCATTGAGCACCGGTTTCGATCAGGTCGAGTTGGTATGTGAGTTGGTCGCCATCAACATCGGAAGCGCCAGAGCAGCTTGCGAGTGACCATGCCCCCCCTGTTGCAGCAGCAGTTCTAAACATGTTGCCAGATCCCAATGTATCGCAGACCACAGTTCCGGTTGGCGCATCATTCACTGCCGTAACATTCAGGTTAACCGTTGCCTCGGCACTCATTGCCCCGCCCGTGCCACCGTTTGCGTTGTCGTTCACATTGATCTTAAAAGAGGAACTGCCGTTTGCATTTGCGAGAAGCGTTACAGTTGCCGTGCAATCAGGCCAGGCACCTCCAAAACTCACTGCACTCGAAGCAGCAATCTTGTTCGTATCCAGGCTCTGGTAGCTGAGATACGTCGAATTGCAGCTGAGGTTGGAATCAATGTCAGCCAGTGTGAACGGAACAACCGGCGCGGATGCTTGATCTTCACTGACGCTCGGGAGAGTACCGAGTGTGATTGTTGGTGCATCGTTCGCAGGATCAATTGTCAGATCGAATGTGCTCGCTGCAGAGAGGCTTCCCGATCCACCATTGGCACCATCATTGACGGTAAAGGTAATGCTGACCGTACCAGTTGCATTGGCCACAGGAGTCACATTTGCAGCACACGAGCCAGAAGTTCCACTCCATGTTACAGCACCTGTTGTGGCCACTCTTGCTGAATTTCCTGAAGTGTAGCTCAAGCGATTGGTGTCGCATGTCAGCGCACCATCAACGTCGGCTATGGTGAAAGAAATACTCTTTGCCTGATCTTCAGGCGTAGATTGAGCGGATATGGCTGAGATGGTGGGTGCATCATTTACCCCATCAATTGTCAGGTTGAATGACTTGGTATCCGTGTATTGACCATCTGTAGCTGAAATATTGAGTGCAACTGTTCCAGATAGATTTGTTGCTGGTGTCAGTGACACAGAACAGGTCACGTGACCACCACTGCTTCCAGATAGTGATTGTGCGATATTACCTGAAGGCAGCAGCGTTGTGTCCTGAGAGGCAACGGTCATGGAAGCTGAAGGTATTGGGCAGGTGAGGGTGTTGTCGACATCATACATTGTTATGTTGATTGTCTTTGTGGTGTCTTCATTCGTTGTCTGATTTCCTGGGCTAGTGATCGTGGGAGCATCATTCACTGCGGTGATGGAGAGCTGGAACATCCTCAATGAAGAAAGCGCATTTGCATCAATTCCATCTTGAACAAGAATTGCTAATGAGATGATTCCGTATGCGTCATCCACCGGATCTATTGTTGCGATACAGTTCGGATATGTTCCAGAGAAGGCTACGCCACCGCTTATTGTGTTCACCTTGTTTGAGTCTGTGGAAAGTGCGAGCAGATGGGTTGAAGTACACGTAAGATCACCATCAACATCATTTATTGTAAAGCTGACCGACAATGGTGTGTCTTCAATCGTAACTTGCGATGAAATGGCATTAATCGTGGGTTGATCACTCACCGCATTCACAGTGAGAGTAAACGTTCTTTCAGCGTGGAGTGCGCCATCACTGAGTCGTACGGTGATATCGCTCGAGCCATTCTTGTTGGCAGCAGGCGCAATGTTCATATTGCACTTGCCTGCGGAGCTGCCGCTGCTGAAGATGATGGCTGATGTGGGGATCAGTGTAGCGTTGGTCGAGGTGGTTGCTGAAAGAGCAGAGGAGCAGACGAGTGTGCTGTCGATGTCTGCCACGGTGAGCTCAACTCCATTGAGCGCACTGTCTTCGTTGGTGGATTGAGCACTGATAGCGTCGAGTGTGGGAGCATCATTGGCGGCTGTAACACTGAGAGTAAAGTTCTCAATGACCGGAGTGGGACTATAGGGCAACGACATGATGATGGTTGTGCTGCCCGACTGATTGAGTGTGGGTGCAAAGCCAAGCGTACAACTCTGAGCTGCGCCACCAATTGAGATGCCTGTGGGGTTGCTGGGCACCAATGCGGTGTTGCTCGACGTCACTGTGAGATTTGTACAGGTGATGGCTGAGTCTTTGTCGAAGATGGTGACAGCCACACCAGTGAGAGAAGTGTCTTCAGTGGTGGTCTGAGCGGTCACGGTACTGATGGTCGGTGCATCATCAAACGCACTCACGGTTAGCAGCGATGTTGCACTGTTTGTTGTTGCTCCAGCAACGTTGTCCCTGACCGTGAAGGTGAGGGTTGTGGTTCCGTTGGCATCCGCAACCGGCGAGACTGTGGCCTTACATGCAGGCCATGTGCCGGAGAAGACCACACCTGTGTTCACAACGGCCGTGGCGCTCGAGCTCATGCTCAGGTGAGTGGCGTTGCACACGAGGTCACCATCGAGGTCTGCGACCGTGAGGTTGAACTCTACGCTGGTGTCTTCGATCGTTGAGTTTGTTGAATCCACTGAGATGGTCGGAACATCGTTCACGGGGCTCACTGTGAGAGTGAAGCTTTTGGAATCTGTTCCACCGATCACACCATCGGTGACGTTCACGGTGATGGTTGCAGAGCCATGCTTGTTTGCTGCAGGTGTAATGGCAAGCGTGCAGCTTGAAGAGCTTCCCGAAACAACCAGTGCACCCGATGGCAACAGAGTGGAGTTGTCGGAGCTTGCTGTCACTGCACTCGAGCAAACGATGCTGTGGTCAACATCCGTGACGTTAAAGGTCACAGGATGAGAGACTGTGTCTTCGTTGATAGTCAGGTTGGAGAGTGGAGGCAGAACTGGAGCATCGTTGACCGGGTTCACAGTCAGCACAAAGGAGCGATTGCTCGAGAGTGTTCCATCGGAAACCTGAACAACGACCGTTGAGCTGCCATATCCGTTTGCAGCAGGGCTCAGTGTGATTTTGCACATACCTGTGTCATCAGCAAAGGTCACGTTTCCTATGGGCAGCAGCGTGACATCGTTCGACGAGACCACCGACATCGCGTCTGTGCATTTGAGGCTTGCATCAACATCTGCAATGGCAATATCGATGACCTTGGGTGTGTCTTCGTTGGTGCTTGTGTCGGCAATGCTCGAGAGCGTGGGTGCATCGTTCACTGCATTCACATTGAGGGTAAACGTTCTTTCAGCGTGGAGCGTGCCATCGCTGAGCCGAACCGTGATGTCGCTCGAGCCATTCTTGTTGGCAGCAGGTGCGATGTTCATGTTGCACTTGCCTGCAGAGCCGCCGTTGCTGAAGGTGACAGCCGCTGTTGGCAACAGAGTGGAGTTGGTCGAGGTAGTCACAGAGAGCGCAGTGCCACAGACGAGTGTGCTGTCGATGTCTGCCACGGTGAGCTCAATACCATTGAGTGCAGTGTCCTCGTTGGTGGATTGAGCACTGATAGCGTCGAGTGTGGGAGCATCATTGGCGGCTGTAACACTGAGAGTAAAGTTCTCAATGACCGGAGTGGGACTATAGGGCAACGACATGATGATGGTTGTGCTGCCCGACTGATTGAGTGTGGGTGCAAAGCCAAGCGTACAACTCTGAGCTGCGCCACCAATTGAGATGCCTGTGGGGTTGCTGGGCACCAATGCGGTGTTGCTCGACGTCACTGTGAGATTTGTACAGGTGATGGCTGAGTCTTTGTCGAAGATGGTGACAGCCACACCAGTGAGAGAAGTGTCTTCAGTGGTGGTCTGAGCGGTCACGGTACTGATGGTCGGTGCATCATCAAACGCACTCACGGTTAGCAGCGATGTTGCACTGTTTGTTGTTGCTCCAGCAACGTTGTCCCTGACCGTGAAGGTGAGGGTTGTGGTTCCGTTGGCATCCGCAACCGGCGAGACTGTGGCCTTACATGCAGGCCATGTGCCGGAGAAGACCACACCTGTGTTCACAACGGCCGTGGCGCTCGAGCTCATGCTCAGGTGAGTGGCGTTGCACACGAGGTCACCATCGAGGTCTGCGACCGTGAGGTTGAACTCTACGCTGGTGTCTTCGATCGTTGAGTTTGTTGAATCCACTGAGATGGTCGGAACATCGTTCACGGGGCTCACTGTGAGAGTGAAGCTTTTGGAATCTGTTCCACCGATCACACCATCGGTGACGTTCACGGTGATGGTTGCAGAGCCATGCTTGTTTGCTGCAGGTGTAATGGCAAGCGTGCAGCTTGAAGAGCTTCCCGAAACAACCAGTGCACCCGATGGCAACAGAGTGGAGTTGTCGGAGCTTGCTGTCACTGCACTCGAGCAAACGATGCTGTGGTCAACATCCGTGACGTTGAAGGTCACAGGATGAGAGACTGTGTCTTCGTTGATAGTCAGGTTGGAGAGTGGAGGCAGAACTGGAGCATCGTTGACCGGATTCACAGTCAGCACAAAGGAGCGATTGCTCGAGAGTGTTCCATCGGAAACCTGAACAACAACCGTTGAGCTGCCATGTTGTTCTGCAGCGGGACTCAATGTGATCTTGCACTTGCCTGTGTTCACGGTGTCATTAGCAAAGGTCACGTTGCCTGTGGGCAGCAGCGTGGCGTTGCTCGACGAGACCACCGACATCGAGCCTGTGCATGTGAGGCTTGAATCAACATCTGCAACGGCAATGTTGTCGATGACCTTGGGTGTGTCTTCGTTGGTGCTTGTATCGGCAATACTCGAAATCGTGGGTGCATCATTGATGTTTGTGATAAAAACATCGAACTCCTTTTCAGTAAATGCATTTTCAGGATCTGTCAGTTTCGCTTTGATTTTAAAAGAGCCGAATGCATTCAGTACAGGATAGAGCTTGAAGCTGCACTGCGGGAAAGTACCAGAAATTTCTATCTTGCCCGCAGTGTTGAGCAACTTGGTCTCATCGAGCGAAGTGATTTGCAAAACGCTTGTGCACATCGCTGGCTCAGTGTCGTCGTCTGCAGCGATAAGATAATTTACGGGCACGGACGCTGGGTCCGTGACATCCTCAGACAGAACAATTGTCTTTGTGGCATCATTCACAGCACTTCCAGCCACACCAAAAATCTGTGGCGGCTGATTGGCCTGGGTCACAGTGACAATCACCTTTTTCTCTGCAGAGCAGATTCCGGTTTGATCACATGCCTGATAACGAAATTGGTCTTGCCCGAAAAATGAAACAATGGGTCGATATTCAAATTGGTTCAGACCCGTTTGCATCACAGAGCCCTGCGCCGCTTGGGCTGTGATCCGGTAAATCACCGAATCACCGGGATTGGCATCAATTGCATTTTCTGCAGTATATGAAAGAACGCCACCCTGTGCGACAGTCTCTGCACCGTCTGCGGGCACGCGCCCACTCTCAAATTCAGGTGGCGAAGATCCAATCGTCACGATCTCGCCTTCAATTTCCAAAACCTGGGCATCATCAATGTACACACGCGCAAAACATTGAGGTCGTTCACCCAAGGCAAAAGTCTGAGACGTATGTTTGCGCTCGAACCCAGGTGTCGTCCAGTCAATGAGAAGAGATTCATTTTTGTTCCACTTGAATGAGAACTTTACCTTCTCTGTAGATTCACCCTGCAACGCACAAACAAGCGTCTCTTGATCTGAAATGAACTTATTGAGAAAACTAACTCCCGTATGGAAACCCTCACCACGCATTGCATCTATCGAGCTAGCTATGCCGTTCAATCGAACGAATGCGTCCGTTTTACCCAGAAAATTATTAGCTGATATGGCAAGTGAATCAGCGATTGAGCTTCTAAGCGCGAGGCTCTTCCGGACCACTTCTAAAATAGCTCCTCTAACGTTCGCAGCGGTCTGAGAATTGGTATATTCACCCACAAGTGAACCAACAGTTGCCAAAGATTCCAGCGACACTAAATTGATAAACTTCAAAAAGAGTCCAGCATTCGGATCATCAATTTTAATTTTTCCCAATGCAGAATAATACGATTCACGTGCAGTCTGCGCTGCGTTTTTCGAGACCAGCAATTCAAAATCGGAAGGAGAGGCGAAAGAAGCGATGCTCCAAAACCGCGTGAGCAGATTTTCACGCCGAGAATCGTCCTTGATAACATCCCAGAACAAAACTGATGTTGGCATGTTCTCTGCGGGTATCTTGGGAACGCTTTCCTCCATTAAATTTTTGAATGGCTCATTCATTTTCGCAGCGTTCACCATGTTTCTCGTGCGGTTGAGGTATTCAAGACGAACGTCAACACTTGCGGAAGAAGCACCCTCTGCAATTCGCGATAGCGATGCATCGGTTCCTTCAGCAATCTCAATCAAAAGCGTCAGTGCTTCGGGAAGTTTGCTGCGGATCGAATCAGCCCCACGAATCGAGGTAACCGCATTCAGTGCCGCAATCACTGTCGTGTTTTTATCTGCCTTCGATGGATTTCGATCGAGAATAATTCGTAACAGGGTATTTAAATTTTCTCTTTCAATCTCTGTCAATTGTGCTGTGAGAACTTTGTAGGAATTGGCCAGAGAAGTATCATTGAACGTGCTGCTCAACTTTTCTGTCATGGCTGTTCGTTGTTTATTTTCCCATTCCACAGAAGCTTGCGGACTGCAGCTTGAAACAAATGTTGTTGTCAGAGCAAAATAGGAAACAACAAGAAACACGCGCCACAAAGCAAAAGCGATGTGCTTCGTTACAATAGCAGTTATGTGCGGGCTGAAGTGTCGCTTCGACATCGCCTGCCTCCTAGAGGCAATATCGGAAAACTCCAGCGAATTTTGAGAACCAACAGATCTTCGTGCGTCAACGAGAAGATGCCGCACAGCAATCCTTGAAAGAGCGCCGCTCCGGAATTTAACTATTAAAACTTGAATTTATTATCTATTTTCAATGATATTGTGAATTTATAATCGTTCCATTTTATCTCTCCCAAAATATTTGGGTGAATTCCTCAAGTCAGGATTGCTTAAGGAAGGCTTCAAACTCTTCGCTGCATCCTCGCCCAAACCGAACATATTTGCAGTGCGACAGGCATTTGACACCCCCACCCCTTAATCCGTGTTTCAAGGAAAGCGAATGAAACATTCACTCATCCTCTTTGAACTCGTTTCCTGATTACTTTTCTAAATTAAAATCTGAGACCGAGCGATACAGCCATCTGAACAAACCCCGGTGCAGTTTTCTTCATGCAACCCGGTTCGAGGATACTGACTTGCGGGGCACACGCTGCGAGCACAATTCCAGCGAGAGCGAAGCGGTGATCATTGTGCGTTGGCCAATCCCCACGCAGCGACGCTGCATCGCACCCAGCAGGAACGACGAAACCATCAATATTCTCCTGCACAGCAACACCAAGAGCGCGCACATTCGCGCAAAAAGATTCAATGCGATCGGATTCGTGATTTCGAATGTGTGCAACTCCAGAGACGCGCACACCTCGACCTGTGCACAGCGACATCACGCCAGCGGTCAGCGCTTGATCGCTGCAGGCTGACATATCGAGATTCAAAATTGTAGGGCTAGAAGTATCGATTAGATTTGGCGAGCGAGAAACAAAGCATTCATTTTCATTCCAGTGCAGCAAAAATCCGAATCTCCGTAAAAGACTCATGAATTGAAAATCAGGCTGAAGAGTTGCGCTACCAAGATTTTCAATTTTTAGTTCGGCCCCAAGCACACATGCGAGTGCTGCAAAGTAACAAGCTGTCGAGGCATCAGCCTCAATCGTATAACTAGGCAAAGCATCCCATGCACCGGGCAAAATTGAAAACTCATGCAGCTCGGCGTCATGCACAACCTGCGCCCCAAATTCTTTGAGCATCGCGAGAGTGATTCGCACGTAATCGGGTTGCACCAAATGATTGACTCGTGAAATGCGGCAGGCCCGGCGTGAGCCTGCCGCAGCAAGAAGAAGCCCACTCACAAACTGACCCGACTGTGATCCATCAATGCGCGCATGACCTTGCAACTCGTTCGGTTGCAAATGCAACGGCAAGTGATCGGCTTCAAGGTGCGCACCGAGTGCACGTAATGCATGAATCAGTGGCGTGAGAGGGCGTTTTTTGAGCTGTGCATCGGCATCGATAAAAAATGAATTTAGGGAAGAGTCAGGGAAAACCGTTTTCCAGTTCAGCAGGAGAGCTGGCAGAAAGCGTGCCAATGTTCCCGCTTGTCCTAAGTGGAGTGAAATATTTTTTTTCTCACTTCGCTCCGGTATTTCAATGAGAACCCGCTCGGGTAACTGAGAAACATCGAGGCGAAAACCCAACTCTTCCAGGGCTTGAAATCCCCACCAGGTATCGTCGGCCAAAAGGGGTGAAAGAAGCTCAATTGGGCGCCCCGCGAGTCCCGCAAGAACAAGTGCTCTGTTTGTGACGCTTTTGGAACCAGGAACACGCAGCTTCCAATTGCGACTTTCGCAACCCGTAACGTGCAAACTCTGCTCGAGATGAGGCAAAAGAGATGGCTCAAAAAGTTTCTTTTGAGTGGCGAGGGTCACGGATTAAGAACCCTAATCCCTTCGGGAGACTTCAACAAATGCGCCTCAGTTGAGGCCTGCAATTGCTCGAAACTGAGTCCCGCAATGATTTCGGTCACAACGAGTCCTTCGGCAGTTACAGTCATTGCTGCACGATCTGAAATTATTTTTTTAACACATTTCTTCCCAGTGAGAGGAAGTTTACAGTGCTTCAAAATCTTCGGACTTCCATCGGGCGCACAGTGTTGCATAACAACCACAACGTTCGGTGAACCAGCCACAAGGTCCATTGCACCGCCCATGCCCTTCACCATCTTTCCTGGAATCATCCAGTTAGCAATGTCGCCTTGTTCAGAGACTTCCATCGCACCTAAAATGGTGAGGTCAATATGCCCACCTCGGATCATGGCGAAGGAATCGGCCGAAGAAAACACCGCAGCGCCCGGCAATAAAGTAACCGTTTGTTTGCCAGCATTAATGAGATCGGCTCGCTCGTAGCCAGCTTCTGGGAATGGCCCCATCCCTAGAATTCCATTCTCTGACTGAAGAGTGATGTTCATCTCAGCCGTGATTTCATTTGCAACCAGAGTCGGAATTCCAATTCCAAGATTCACATACATCCCAGGCCGGAGTTCAGCTGCTGCACGTTTTGCGAGTTGTTCACGAGATAAAAGCTTAAAGCTCATGGCTATTCTCTTTCCGAATCAGACGCGCGCTTGGACGGTGCGCTGTTCAATGCGTTTCTCGTAGCTGCGCCCGAGCAGCAGACGCTTCACATAAACTGCAGGAGTGTGAATGGCGAGTGGACTCATTTCGCCCTCACCCACTAGCTCCTCTACTTCCGCGATTGTGACTTTGGCTGCAGTTGCCATCATGGGATTAAAGTTCATTGCAGTCATGTTGTACTGCAAATTACCATGAGGATCTGCGCGCCAGGCCTTAATAAGTGCAAAGTCAGCTTTCAAAGCTTTTTCGAGCACATACTCACGGCCATCAAAAATTTTTATTTCTTTACCTTCAGCCACAAGTGTCCCAACACCCGTGGGAGTATAAAAAGCTGGGATACCAGCCCCACCCGCGCGAATACGCTCGGCCAAATTCCCCTGCGGAGTCAGTTCAACTTCCAAAGTACCCGAAAGAAATTGCTGTTCGAAAATTTTATTTTCGCCCACGTAACTTGAAATCATCTTCTTAATTTGGCCCGTTTGTAGAAGCTTGCCGAGACCAAAGTCGTCAACACCGGCATTATTTGAAATGCATGTGAGATTCTTGACCCCTTTGACACGCAGAGCTTCGATTAAGTGTTCGGGAATACCGCACAAACCAAAACCACCCACCATGAGAGTGGCGCCATCCTGAATGTCAAAAATGGCTTCAAGCGCTGAATCGATCAGTTTGGATCGGGGAGACAAATTCATTACGCCAAAACCTCGCGCAGACGTTGTCCATTTTTCTTAAGAAAAATCCTTATTCCACCTGAAGCGAAGCCTAAAAAGGCTCCCAAAAAGGCTCCCAGTACAAGTGCAATTTTGCGTTTACTCACGGGCTCCTCGAGCGAGAGAGTCGCACCCGATGCACTTGAAGGCACTAGAATTGGGAGTACGGGCATCGACATGCCGGAACGAACTTCTCCTCGCAGAGAGCTACGCCGCGGCATGCCTAAACCCGACACCCGATTGGCGTCGCGACGCGCTGCAGGCAGCAATTGAAAGATATCGTCACGCACTTGAAATGCCCGCGTGACAGTATCATTAGCATCTTCCGCGTTCATGCGCCCCTCTGCGAGCAACACTGCTGTCATGCGTTGAACTCGCTCAAACTGCCCCTGCACGCCAATTTGTTCATGGTAATCGCTTGTCATGAGCGCCTGCGCAGTAGCTTCCGCTCCGGCAGGAATATTGACCTGAAGAGATTTGAGGTCAGAATCACCGGAACTTACAAAAGCGTTGAAATCGGTCAGGCCGCGACCCAATTTACTGCAGAGATACTCAATCTTTAAAAGTTCTTGCCGAGCTTTAATCAATTGTTCACGCACTTCAGTGCTTTCTTCAAGCCCAGCTAATTGAACAGGAGCTCCACCGGGAGCGTTGGCATTGGTAGGTTTAGAGGGAGCATCTTTGTCAACATCAGCTGCACCAGATGCGGTGTTGAATGCCATTTGAATAGCTGAGGCAAAGAGTTCCCCGGAGCGCTGGGTGAGTCCTTCCACGGGAAGCTGAACATCCAAGATGAAATCTCTCGGGCTTGCCGATTCTCTCAACCGCAAAGGTGACTTCTCTGGTTTGTCAGCCAACGCCTGATTTGAAGCAAGAACTTCATCACTCAGATTCACTTCTTTCAGAGTGCGAGCAAGCTCGGGCGATTGATTAAAAACAGAACGCCAAACAAGGCGCGCATTATCGGACATATTCAGAGCATTGTTAAATGATTCAACGAGCTTCTTTGGTTCGGCTACACCAATCTCATTTTTATCTAGCACAAGAGGAATCTGGGTGCGGTAGGTTACGGGCAACACCTTAAAGGCAATGATTGCACCTGCAACAATCCCCAGCACTGCTCCGAGAATAATTTCAATTTTTATTTTCCAGAAGAAACCGAGCAATTCAACCAAATCTATTTCATCGGACGGTTGATTTTGAACGTATGCGTATGAACCAGCCGCCATAGGCCCTGCTGATGTCTTTACAGAAACAGCACTGTTGGCGACGTCATTTGGAGGCTGAGTTTGCGACATGATGACCTCATTCAATCAACCTGGAAAGGGGGACAGCAGTCCCATCTCATAGCAGAAATCTTTCACAATCGGCAATTTCCAAGATACAAAGTGCGCAAGTAGAACTTCAAGCTCAACAAGTCCAACTTTGCTGAACTCTCCCTCCGATCGAGCGAGATCGACACTCCCAAGCGTGGGAAGTTCAACAAGGAACCACATTTGCTCTTGCCCAATATTTGTGCGTTCCGGATGAGCCCTGAGAACCTCCGCCGGGAAATAATAACGTCTCCAAAAGCGCGATTGTGCAACAACTGTGACCAGATCTGGCGCAACTCCCAACTCTTCAGAGAGTTCCCTTAAGAGAGCGGCACGAACATCCTTGTCATGAGACTCAACACCACCTTGAACTGTTTGCCACACGCCCTGCGGCTGACTTCGTTCGCAGCGCAGATATTTATCGCCGACCCTAATTAAGGCAGCAACATTGGCGCGAAATCTCGGTTTCATTAAATCTTCATCTTTCATTGTTCACCTGACTTCTGAATTGAAAGAGTTCGGCCAGCGACTCGCATTTGAGGTCACTGCTTTCGGGAATGAGTTTTATCTCTAGGCATAAAACAAAGAGGCGCCCGGTTCGGATAAGTTCCATAAACTCAGGAGTTTCCCACCAGCGGCAAAGATCCTTCAGCGTTGTGACAACAGAATGTTGCGAACGGATGACACGGCGCGCAGCGGAATTAAGTTCGCCGTGATCAGCAAGAAAAGCGCTTCCCACAACAACAGGTCTGTGCTGAGGGGATTCAAAAATCGAATGAAAAGATTGAGCGAATCGCTCTGGCCTGGCAATTCCGCAGAGCAAACTCGCCTGTGCGGGAAACTCCTCTGGACCAATACTCTCGAGGGAGAAGCCAGGTGCTGGTTGGTTCGGCAAAACTCGCGCAAGCCATGTTTCTTCAAGGGCAACGAAACGAAAATCAGTCTCAAGAGCACTTGCTGGGCTTTCAGAGGGAAGAGGTTCGCCCGCAATGGGTGCTCTGGGACATTGAAATATGCGCTCACGGGCACGAGTCACAAAATTCAGGAACTCATTTTTTTCAGAAATCGATTTTACCCTAGACCAAACAATAACGTCGGCACGCGGCAACGAAAGCGCCCAAGGACGCGCGCGTGGCGAGCCCATTCTGTAAGGCCCAAAAGGCAAACAAAACTGAGGAGCTTCAACAACCGATTCAGGGTCCCAAATAACGATATCGCGATGAACGGGCAAAGCGGTCTGTTGCAATCCATCATCGACTATCACAAGCATTTGGCGAGAGCTTTCAAAGCCACGCTGAGATTTCAAAGCGCTTCTTCTTTGCAAAATTCCTGCAAGCAACTCGGCTCTGCGACTCCCCTCGGCAAACCAGAGTGATGCATCGGAAGGAAGATTCTGCTGCAATTGCAAAACATGTTCGAGAGATTCATCACTCAGAGAGGCCCATGACTGCGAAGTCATGGGTTCGGAATGTCTCGAAAAGTGAAGAATAGGCGACATCAATCCAGCATCTTTACCCACACCCCGTGTGAGAACGGCCACATCAAAACCGTCACTGAGGGCCCATCGAGCCAATGCACGTACAACCGGACTCTTGCCTGTACCACCAACCGATACATTTCCTACCGATACTATCCAGGGCTCATCTCCCACCGGAGACTTCGCCCTCATCCGAAGGCGAGCCCGCCTCGCTGCAAGAACAGACCACAGCAAACTCAATGGAAGAAATAGAATGAAACTGAGAACTGCAAACCAGACCGCTCGACGCGGCATCTGACGTTCCAACTGTCCTCGTAGATATTCACTCCAAGCCAAATTCATGAACGCAGTGTTCCCAATTGTCGTGACGAAAAATTTGCTTCATTGAGCTCTTCACAAAAACGCGTCACAACGTCGTGCGCGCCTGTGAAAACGAGGCGACCTTTTGAAAAAACATGCGCCACATCGAAATGTGACAGATCATTATAGTCATGGGTGACAGCAATCACTGTCCGCGCGCAACCAGGCTGATTTTGCCATCTCCAAACGGCTGCCCAAAACGCAGCAGCCGAACCGGCGTCGAGATTCGCGCTGGGTTCATCGAGAAGAAGTATCGACCGGTCAGCAAAAAGAAGACGAGCCAACGCAACACGAGCACGCTCGCCACCCGACAAACCTTCACCCATAAAACCAACTTTTTTGTTCAGAAAGAGCTCTGCCCCAGCCTCAGTGTGCGCTAGCATAAGTGTCAAAACTAAATTAACAGCTCTATCTCTTGCCCTTTGCAGTTCAATTTTGTTCAAATTCCTGCTGGGATAAATAATATTTTCAAGAATAACCCCCTGAAAAACATAGGGGGTTTGTGTTGCGAGAACTGTTTTCGAGATTCCGGTAATGTACCCTTCCGAAGGGGGCAAAAGACCAGCCAACAAACGCAGCAGAGTGGATTTCCCCGCCCCGCTTTCACCGACAAGTGCAACGCGCGAGCCTTCCTTGAATTCGATAGAACAAGCTTCAATGATTTTGCGTCCATCGAGCGCATCATACGAAACTTTCTGCAAGAGTATTGCAGTCCCTGCCCGCAAATTCCGATTCTCGCCAGCCCGGTCGACGAGCTGAATAGAGGAATGAACAAGATCCCATTCGTCGGCAAGGCGTTTCCAAACTGCTTTGAGCTCTGCCATTTGTGACACAAATCCGGAAACATTTTTCAGCGGCCTGAAAGACAGCGCCGCCAGAACAAAAACAGTCGAATAAGAAGCAACATCAACCTCAGAGGAAAAACTGAGCCGCCACTGAAGCGCTGCCGCAAGCACAGCAATTGCCAGCACCTCCATGGCCGGACGAAATCCGGCACGTAACAAGAATGTTTTGCGAACAAATTTATAATATCCCTCGGAGAGAGATTGAAGATCGTGTTGTTCTCGTGCTTGTGCACCCATTCCATAAATAGCCTGCAAACCGGAACGCATTTGCATGCCACGCGTTGCCATCTCAACCTGTCTGCGTGCAGACTCGCGAGTGAAAAACTCAAGTCGTCTGGCAACTGTTCTCAGCACGAAAAAGAACAAAACGAAAATCGCCACCAAAAATAAGAAAAAATTTGAAGCAACGTACAACATTGCCAACGCGGTGCCGATCACAACTAGCCCGTCGCGTAATGCACCAATAGTGCCCTTACTGACAAGCGCCTGCATCAACGATGTGTCAAGCAAGATTCTATTAGTTATTTCATCAGGGTTTCGAGTGTCGAGAATGCGACCAGATGTTCGGAGATAAGAATCAAGAAAGGTAGAACGCAAAGCATGAGCAACACGATGACCAGCTCTTTCAAGCAAATAATTGCTTCCAAAACTCGTCAACATTCTACAAAAACCAGCCAACACCAATAGAGCAGGAACCAGAGTCATTAACTCTGCACGAGAAAAACGAGCAATATCAGGCAACACATCAGCCATTGATTTGGGTATCATGCGCTGCAGATTCGACTCACCGGGGGCTGAAAAGATAAGCTGAAGGAGTGCCCCGGAAACAAACCCAAGAGCAACCTCGCAAGCTGCATGTAGCGGACTTATCAATAAGCCGAAAACAACATCCCAACGCGCGGCACTCCAGATAATTGAACGAAGTGGATGTTGAAGAAGCCCGGAACTCTTTGAGGGCACAGCTGCCAGATCTGAGTTTTTGGGTTCGCTGATGACTTGGCTATTTCCCGCAGAGTTCACTGAGGTAACCCCCACTCGTGATCTTCTCTCAACAAGTCACACGCTGCTTTGAAGTGAAATCTGCGCGTAAAATCAGTAGGTAGCTCGGTGTAACACTCGAGTATTGCACGTGCTGCGTTGCGCGCACTACCGAGCGGAAATGCAGCCTTCAACGACGAAAGTGCGATTTTCATAGCGTGCTCTTCATGCTCAGAATTGAGAATAGAAAGCGCATGAGCCGAAAGTTTTTCGGGTGAGGCGTCATTTTGCAAAAATTCAGGGACAATTTCCTTATTGGCGCATAAATTTACCAAACTTATATAAGGCAGAGAAACAATTCTTTTGGCAATTTCATAAGTCATCCAATGCATCTTATAAACAACCGACATTGGTATTTCCAACAATGCAGTTTCGAGCGCTGCTGTGCCAGAGCACACCCACGCGTATTTGCAATTTTTTAAGACAGACATCAAATTCGCATCGCTAATCAGCTCAATATCAACTCTCATCTGTTGCGCATTTTCTTCCGCAAGCGCACAACTGAGAAGAGCTTCAAGACGAGAGCGAGAAACAGTGTTAGCAACCGGGACAATAGCTTTCAATTCACCTTTATATTCTTTACGCGTGCAAACGAATGATTTAATCAGTGTCGGAAAAACTCTTTCAATTTCAGCGCTGCGACTTCCTGGAACAATTCCCACCTGAGTCACACTTGCGAGTGCACTTCTTTCATTGGCTCTCGTTTTCAAAAATTTAACAATTTCATCATTGAGCGGATTCCCGACGAAGCGTGCATTCACGCCAGCTTTTTTTAAAAGCTTTTCTTCAAAGGGCAAAATACAAGTGACAAGATATGTGTTGTCGCGTAACCGTGCAGCTCTTCCAGCCCCGTGTGCCCATACTTTTGGAGGAATATGATAAACGACACACGAACCCAAATGAAAAGCATCTTCCATGAGACGCATATTCAGACCAGGATAGTCTATTAGAATGGTGATCTGAGGCCGACGTAAACTCAATGCTGACTGCAAGCGGTGTGCAGCATCTGAGATTCTCGGATACACCGAAATCACTTCGGCAAAGCCCATCGCGCTCAACTCTTCGATGTGAACGAGAGTCTCGAGTCCGGCTGCCATCATCAGCTTTCCGCCACTGCCCCAGGCGTGTATCCGCAAACCAGCGCTTGCAAATTCGTCACGCAAGGCATGAATGAGTAAAGCACCTTGAGCATCTCCGCTTGCTTCACCTGCAATCAGACAAACTGATATTTCTCGTTGTTCAGATCGTGGCTGAGATATCGTCATGGTTGCCTCCTGCGGCCGGCCGAACAACGCCTCGACGCGCAGCACGGATAAAATCCATCATCCGGTTGGCATGAGGGTTTTCCAACAGACCTTTGCTCCGGCAAACATCAATGGTTTCTTCTACCGTCGGCAAGGAGGACAGGAAGAATTGTTTGTAAACGGATTTCAATGCGGCCAAGTCAGAAGCGGTTAGGCCTTTTCTTTTCATTCCGATGACATTCATCCCTCTTAAAGTTGCACGATCGCCCTGCGCAACACAGAAATTTGGAACATCTTGAACAACAACCGAACCCGCGCCAACCATTGCCATGTCGCCAATACGACAGAACTGATGGATGCCTGAAATACCGCCGATCACAACACCATTGTGAATTTCCACATGACCAGAAAGTTGAACCGAATTGGCAAAAATATTGTCGTTTCCGATGATGCAGTCGTGGGCAACATGGGTATAAGCCATAAAGAGATTATTACTTCCAACGAGCGTTTTGCCACCACCTTGAATCGTTCCAGGCTGCAAGGTTGCACACTCGCGAATTTTGTTACGATCACCAATAAGGAGAAGAGTGGGTTCGCCTTTGTATTTAAGATCCTGCGGCACTGTTCCCACGCTTGCGAAAGGGAAAATCTCATTCCCCTCTCCCAACGTAGTGTAGCCATCGACGACTGCATGCGAAATCAAACGAGTGCCACGACCAATTTTTACATTGGCTCCTACAGTGCAAAATGGCCCGACAACGACGTCTGAATCGAGCTCTGCTCCTGGATAAACAATTGCTGTTGGATGAATGGTGACGTTGTGACTCACGGCGCTGTTTCCTCGTGAACTGGGTGGTATTTTCAAAATTATAGTTTCAACACTCAGGCGCGCGGAGCCTTCGCAAGAACCGCAGAGAACTTCGCTTCTGCAACCACTTCACCATCCACTTTTGCAGAACCTGTGAACCAAACAAACGGTCCGCGGTGACGTTCGTATTTGGCATAGTAATGAATAACATCTCCAGGAACGACCGGGCGACGGAATTTCACTTCGTCGACTCCTGTGAGCAGGCATTTTTTTTCAACCTTATTCGCTTCGCGCTCGAAGTTTGCAAAGCACATAGCCGCAGCTGTTTGCGCTAGTCCCTCGATCAAATAAACACCGGGAACAATTGGCTGTCCTGGAAAATGACCTGCGAGATAAGGCTCTCCTGCAGTCACACATTTTACGGCGTGCACCTCAAGAGTATCGAAATCGATGGACATCACTTTGTCCACCAGCAACAGAGGTGGACGGTGTGGCAATAAATCACAAACTTTTTGATAGTCGAACAGCGGCTTTACAGCTTGCATTTCCAACGAACTCCCAGACGTTACTTCAGTTCTCTTCTGATTTACTCATTTCACGACGGCTCGCTTTAGCTTCTTTGTATTCTTTGACAATTTGCACAAGACTCGCGTCAAAAAACAGTTGTTCGCGATTTGGACGCGCTGGAAAGCCGGCATAAAAACCAGGTTCTTGTAAGCTTTTTGTGACTCCTGCTTGAGCCAGAATAGTGATGTTGTCAGCGATTTTAATATGCCCAACCACACCAACCTGACCAGCCAAAGTAACTCGATTGCCTATATGCGCAGAACCGCCGACAGCCGTTCCTGCTGCCAAAAAGCATGCTTTACCAACGACTGCGTTGTGTCCAATTTGAACCAGTGAATCTATTTTAGTTTGCTCACCAACAACCGTATCGAGCATAGCGCCACGATCGACAGATGAATTGCTACCCACTTCAACGTCGTTCCCGATGGCAACACCGCCCACCTGGGGAATTTTGACATTCTGCGCACCGTCGGGAGCGAACCCAAAACCATCACCGCCAATCACCGCCCCGGGGTTCAGAATGCAGCGATCACCCAATCTGCATCCCTCGCGGACAACTGCATTAGGGTGAACAAGGCAATCCTCACCCAAAACAGATGCTGCGCCAATAAAACTCCCTGGATAAAGAACAGTACGAGCCCCAATTCGAGCGCCCGGACCAACATAGACGAATGGAAACACACTTGCGGTTTCGTCGATAATTGCAGTGACATCTATGTAGGCTTGAGGAGACAACCCATGTGTTGCATGCGTCGACTCGAAAAAAAACTGCGAGACTCTGGCAAATGTTGCATAGGGATTGCGACAAACCAAAATAATCGCAGAGAAGGCGTTGTTGGCAGATTGCCGACTTTCAGCCAGCAACTGCTTGGCCTCGTTTGTTCCACAGAGAACGACTCCCGCCCGTGTGACGAGAGCCTCTGCCAGATAACGCGGGTTGTTGAAAAACGTAATTTGTGCCGAGGTCGCTGCCGAGAGGGTTGAAATTCCCGTGAAAAGAGCGGGATTGCCTGCCTCCGAATGCTCATGAATGACGCAGCCAAACCTCTCGACGATTTCCGCGAGAGTGAGGCTTTTCATTTTTTGACCTTGTGCCGCTGATTATACAAACCAACGATATCAGCTGTGATATCTGAGCCACGCGCCACATACAGCACTGCTCCCGCGCCTTTTTCAAATACCAAGTCAAAATTATTCTTCTTGGCATACTCTTCAACGAGAGCTGACAAATTTTGGAAGATTTTCTGGGTTTCTTGCATTTCCTTCTGACGAACTTCCTGCTCGAGCGCCATTTGAGAACGCTGGAATGCCACCAGCTTTGTTTGCAAGTCACGCGTTTTTGAAGCTTTTTCATCTTCTGAGAGCACACTCCGCTTTGCATCGAAGTCATCTTCAATCTTTTTCAATTCTGACTGTTGGGAAAGAAGCTCCTTCTTTCGAGAGTCGAGCTCCCTTTCAATTTTGGCTTTAGCAGACTTACCTTCTTCTGTTTGGAGAATGGCAACCTGAAAATCGATCAAAGCGACCCGAGTCGCATTGACGCCAGGTTTAGCGACCAGAGGAGCAGCCGATGCAGACCGTTGGCTCGCAATAAACGTGAGAGAGGCAACGGCCAAACCCAGGCCGAGCTTTGTGAAATTGCTAAAAAACGCGCATACCAACATGATGACCTCCAAAAAACCAAATTCCTGCTAATCGTTATCGTGTCAAGCTGGAGACATTATCATTACCCACGGAAAAGATGAACTCTTGCTCACCTAACCGACCCTTCTCCAGCGGCCAAGCCCATTCGAACCTAAATGGCGCGATTGGGGTTTGCCAGCGTAATCCAAAACCAACATCGTGCTTGAAATTTTCAATTTTGAGCGTTTCATTTTCATCAAGAACCGTTCCCGACTCCCAAAATGCAACGAGCCGAAGATTGGCCTCTGGAATCAGCGGAACAAAGTATTCTCCCGCACCATAAATGCGCCTATTGCCTCCAGCAATGATACGATCAACAGATTGAGCAAAGGGCCCATTCACCACTTCAATTCTCGGACCAATGACCTTTTCATCTTGGAAGTAGGCCTTCATATTATAGAGAGTTCCCAAATTAAGACGTTCCCAATAGGGAATTGATTTGCCCGAAATTGAATAAACTATCGTGGGTTCAAGAACGAAACGGAAGTTGGTTTTGAAGTCGTCACCAATGAGCAGCGGGACATAGTAATTAACGGCAAATTCAGCCAAACCAAACTGATTAGTGCCCGCAATACCCTGAACTGCAAAAGCATTTGTCGCCGAAAGTGAGAAGCCGCTTGTGGGCATAAGGTAGTTGTCTGTTTTGTCGAAACTGAGAGATTGACTCAGTTTTTCAGTTGTCCCTTGCTTAGTGAACAAGCGACCAATAGGCGTAATGTTATTGCGGGTCACTTGTTCAAGCGAGTAACCACCACTCACCCGCAAATCTTCGAGCAGCTCGCGACCAACATTCAACCCGCCTCGAACTGTTTTCGAAAATCGTTCTGGCTCAAATGCAATGGGCCGAGTGAGTTCGTAGTCGAAACTCCCAAATCCAGTCACGCTCCAAGGGCCATCGTTCCAACTCGGCTCTGTCAGACTTACGTTCAGACTGTAACTGCCGGTTGGAGAGTAATTTGCCGACAATCCGGCATTCCAACCCTTACCAAGCAAGTTGGCCTCAGAGTAGGACCCTTGAGCAAAGAAATTAATAGATCGTGTGTCAGAGGAGGGCGATGCACCAAACGATGCACTGAGTGTCCCGGTTGATTTTTCTTTTACCTTGATGCGCAAATCCATTCGATTACTGCGAACATCTGGCTCCCGGAGTATCTGAACTTCCTGGAAGTAGCCAAGCCGTTCAACCGCGGCCTTGCTCTTTTCGAGGCGAGTGGCATGAAACAACTCACCCTCTGCAACCTTGATGTTTCTACGTATGACGTTGTCGCGAGTTTTCGCATTACCTTCTACAATAATGCTTCGGAAATAAACTTTTTCACCCTTTACAATAGCAAATTCAATGTCGATCTTTTTTGTTTCACGGTTGGCAAATGTTTTGGGAAGCACATCAACAAATGCATAGCCTTGGTCGCCATAGAGATCAGTCATCATTCGCATGTCATTTTGAAATTGCGAAATTCGAAACCACTTCCCGCTTTTCATCGACAATTTTCCAACGAGATCGGTCTCACTATAAATTTTTTCGCCACGCTCATTTAATAAAATGTCGCCCGAAACTTTTATATCGCCAACCTGAAAACGCTCACCTTCTTCAATATTAAAACTCACATCAACGGTTTGGCGACCCACATCGAGGCGTGACTGAGGCGCTGAAACATTAGCCTCAGCAAAACCGTTGTCGCGATAAATGTATGAGAGAAACTCTTTGTCGCGGTTGACAAATTCATCTTTAAAAGCACCACCGCTTGTGAGCCAAGATGACCATCGCTTTTCTCGCGTAGCCATGCTGGTTTTCAATTCAGTATCGCCAAAATAACCATTTCCGATGAGATTTACATGTGAAACCCAAACAGGGTTATTTTCTATAACTTGGAAGGTGAGGATTACTTCCGTGGAATCGACTGCAGGCTCCACCGTGTGGGTAGCCCTCGCCAGATAATAACCTTTCTCAACGTACATTTGCTCAATCATGCGCAAATCGGAAGTGATTTTGCGTTCATCTAAAATTGTGTATTTTTTGACCGTGAGTTTATCAGAGAGTGTTGACGAAGAAATTGCCTCGAAACCCACAAAGCGAATTTCCTTTACGCTCGGCTTTTCATCGACCACAACTGTCAAGACGATGCCATTAGGCTGGGTTTGCGCATCGATGCGAACGTCCCGAAAATAGCCGCTATTGAATATACTTCGAACATCTTCACTAATTTCTGCTGGGGCTAGCTCAGAACCTACTTTCGTATCCATGAGGCCAAGAATCGCGTCAGCCTGAACAGCCTTGCTTCCTTGAACCTTGATCTCAACAATCTTGATTGCACTGCCCGAATCGGAGGCAAGCGCATCAGTTCGGCGCGCGAGCAACAGCGCGCAAAGGACAGTTAAACACGTCAGAATCAATAAGGCGGGCCTGGAGCGCCAAAACCTTTTGGACATAAATCGAATACCCTTCTCTGAGATGGTAATCGCGCCGAATATTTCCCATCGAGGGAAATTTTGCAAATTTAAAGGGAGCTTATTCACACATCGGTGTCGGCAACGATCCGGCCATCTCGCATTTCAATGCGCCGTGGCAGGGAATGGGCAAAATCTTGGTTGTGCGTGACTACCATCAAAGTCGTTTTGAGATCGCGATTTATTTCCGCAAAAAGGGAGTGGATATTTGCAGCATTGCGACTGTCCAAATTTCCAGAAGGTTCATCGGCGAGAAGCAAAACAGGCTCATTCACGAGTGCCCTTGCAATGGCCACACGCTGCTGTTCTCCCCCACTCAATTGGCCGGGGTAGTGGTCTTTGCGCTTGCCCAAACCCACCCTTTCGAGCAGAGACTGCGCGCGACGATACACTTCTGCCGTATCACGACCCGCAATAAGTCCAGGCATGATTACGTTTTCCAGAGCACTAAACTCAGGTAATAAATTATTGTGTTGAAATACAAAACCAACGTGTCGGTTGCGGAAATGACTCACCTGAAGATCAGATCCCCCGAACGGATCCATTCCCCCGACTCTCACCTCCCCAGATGTTGGGGAATCAAGTGCACCAACAATGTGCAACAACGTGCTCTTTCCTGATCCACTCTCACCAACGATAGCTACGCATTCGCCGCGACGGATTGCAAAACTAACCCCCGAGAGAGCTTCCAAAGTAATCTCTCCCATTTCATAGATTTTGCACAAATTTTTCACTTCCACTGCCAATAGATTCTGCGACGTCGAAGTGACCAAAGGAATCTCCTGCGCAACTCGTTCATTTTCATTCGTTGTCAGCATTCAAAAAAACCTTTCTTGGCGATGATTCAAACGGCACGATCGGAAAGAGTCTCTACAGGGTCAATACGCATGACTTCCACCGCAGGCCAGATTGCCGCAATGATAGACAAAACAAGACTTCCGATGCTCACAGCAATCAGATCTGGCCAAGAGACAAGAACTGGCAGGCCATGACCCGGATAAGCATCCTCGATCACAGACAACGGAAGTCGTGAAACAATCTGCAATAAAATGAGACCCGATCCAAGACCAAGCAACACACCGACAATCCCGATGCTGCCACCCTTACATAGGTACAGCAAACCAAGATCAATTCGCCGCAAGCCAATGGAACGCAGGATGGCCATTTCTCTTGCTTTTCGGCGAACAGCAAGAACGAGAGTGATTGTTATGCTGAAACACCCTACAAGGATGACCATGTAAAGTACAAACGACATTCCCCAGCGCTCAAGCCGCAGCGCCTTAAGCAAGGCTTTATTCGATTCTGTCCAAGGTTTTGCGCGCAACCCTTCGCTTTTAAGGGCATTGTTCAGCGTCAGGGATACCTTTTCTGCGTCAAGCGGTTCTCTCAATGCAACTTGGATTCCAGACCATTCACCCTGCGCATCCATAAATTTTTGAACGACCTTTAACCTCGTAAATAGCACCTTGCTGTCATGGGTTAAGGAGCCGGTTTGGAATGAACCTGCCACCACAACAGGCTGCTGTGTTGGAGCAAATCCTCCCAGGCCTTCATCAGGCTGAGTGGAAATCAATGTGAGCCTCTCGCCTGCCTCAGTGTCCAAAATCTCAAGCAACTTTTCGCCGGCAAAAAGTGTCGGAAATGTTCCAGACGAATAATTGTCATCAGAACCAAGCGATTGCGAATCGACGGCAACGTCTTCGGACAAATCAGTAAAACTATCTTCGGGTGCCGCAAAATATGTTTTGAACTGCATGACAGCTTCCGCTTTTCCTGGGTCAATTCCCCAAAGCAATGCCGTCGTGGGCTTACGACTCGACTGCACGATAACGTCACTCTTCATAAATGGAGTAACGGCAATAATACCCTTTGATAGAGAAGGTAATCTGGTTAATAATTCTGGGTTTTCTGAGATGCGCCCAAATCCTTCACGAACCACAATTTCAATGTGTGGCTCGACTCCAAGGAGTCGTTTCTTCAGGCCCTGAACGAATCCACCCATGACACTCAGGACAACTGTAAACGCGCAAACGCCCACTGCAATACCAAACACGGGAAGCGCGATCCCGAAAGTGGCCTGCATGCGCCTGCGTCGCGCCATAGAGGAGGATAAAAGGTAACGCTTCAATAAAAATAAAATCGCGCCAATCCCTGGCCGAAGGTTTTGTTGTTTAGTTGCCACTAGGGTTGGTCTCGAGAAAAGAGAACAGTCCGTTCACGAGAGCTTCGGCCGATTCAAAGATATCGGCAGGAGTGGCGTCATCGAACATGTATGCAGGAGCGGTTACAAACCGGTGGGCAGAGTCAATGCAGGCCTGACCAGGCTCTGTTGCTTTGTGCTTAGAGCCCCAAGATTCAAGGGCAGAAATAGCATCATGAGCAGAACCACTTCCCAGCGTGAACTCTGCACCTTGAATGTGAGCCTCACGGCAGAGAAGTGCGAGAACCATCGGAGCGATGCAAAGAGCACCCATTGGCTTTTCTGCCTTAATAAAAGGCAACAACGCCTGACTAACATCGCTGTGCAAGGAAGCCTCCCTTCCTGCGAAGGCAAAATTACAAAGATTTTTAACAACTCCAAAGCCACCCGCTATGGCAAGCGCATCGAACTCATGCACGCGCAAAGAAGCCAATGGCTTGATTTTACCTCGGGCAATACGAGCCGCCTCTTCCATCTGACTACGACTCTCATTTACGCTCTCAACTCCGGAAACATGATTTACGACGTTGTGCATGCTTCTATCTGGAGCAAAACATTCAAAAGCCAGTCCTTTACGACTGAGGGAAATAAGAAGAGCCACCGCCTCGGTGATTTCAGTTCCATCCTTGGCACCACAACCAGCCAGAACGACTGCCACGCGGCCCTTTTTCAGGTGCTTCGATGAGTTAGATGACATGACTACCTCCTGAGGCTTCTAGGAATTTGCAAGGACACCAGCTACGGAACAAGAGTCTTGCCCTTCCGTAAGACGGACCCACAGGTTATAGACCTACCCCATCCGGGTCATCAAGAGGATGAAACCATGCCCTTTCGTTCGCTCAAGCCTTTGCACTGGCAAACAGCCACGCATCAGGAGTCAATCACGGTGCGCGGCGCGCGCCTGTTCGGCACAACCGAAGAGCAGTTCACAAACTGGCGTTGGCAAATGAAGAATCAGATCACCTCGGCTGACGAAGCACTGCGTGTTATGCAATTGTCTCATTCCGAAAAAGAAGCCTTCTTTGAGCTCAAGGATCTCTTTGAAGCAGGCGTAACACCATATTATCTTGCACTGATGGACCCAAATAACGAATTCTGTCCGGTGCGCCTGCAGGGCATGCCGCGCCTTGAGGAAACCTCTGATCGCATCGGTGTTGCCGACCCTCTTCAAGAAGTTGGTAACTCTCCAGTGAAAGAAGTTGTCCATGTTTATAAGGACAGAGTTGCCTTTTGTGTCGCGCAACTGTGTCCGGTTTACTGCAGATATTGTTTTCGAAAACGACGAGATGAAGAAGTAGGACTTCATTTCAATCCAAGAATTATTGATCAAGGCATCGAATACATCGCAAACAACCCGAACATCCGCGACGTGCTCATCACAGGTGGCGATCCTCTCATTGCCCAAGATGGAACATTGGAAAATCTCCTTTCTCGTTTGCGAGCACTTCCTCATATTGAGATCCTCAGAATTGGAACACGCGTTCCGGTCACACTCCCCTACCGAATCACCGAAGAATTGGCTGACATGCTAGCCAGATTTCATCCGCTTTGGATCAACACCCATTTCAATTGCCCGGAAGAACTCACACCTGAAGCAGCGGCAGCAATTGATACACTCCTTGGCAGGGGTATCCCTGTGGGTAACCAGAGCGTGTTGCTTGCAGGAATCAACGACACTGCAGAACGATTGAAGTCACTTTTCGAAGGGCTCGTAAAAATGCGCGTTCGACCCTATTACCTTTATCAGGGTCAAACCGTTGAAGGCACTGCGCATCTCAGAGTTCCCATTGAAAAAGGACTCGATCTCATGCGGACTTTACGCGGCAACACGACAGGTTTCGCGATTCCACAGTATGTACTCGACACACCGACGGGCAAAATCCCACTTTCTCCCAATCATGTCGTTGGACGCGACGCGGACGACGTTGTGCTTTTGGATCTTAAGAAGAATCACTGGCGAGAAAATAATCCCTTGGGCAGCTACGTCACTGCTCACCCTCTGCCAATAGCACAAAAACAACTTTGATCATCAATTTGATTTTAAGTTTGCATTTTGATCATCGACGAATTTAGGGGCGCAGCGTTCCAAGTGGCTTTGCCGGCCGATCTCGCAGCGGGCGCTTAAAGTGTTTAGCGTTGATGTGCTTATAAAAATCTCGCAAAAACCCTCGATGGTCTGCGCGCATGCCCGCACTCTGCATTTCTGTCATCAGAAAAACCAAAACATTTATTCGCTCAATGAAATCTTGTTGCCTATCCATAATCAACTGCGTGCTTTTTTGAGGGCTCAACATTGCGCTCGATGATTGAAATAATCCCCAAACAAACAACCAATGGGTGCGTGCCAAATTTTCACGAATCCTTGCCCTCAGTCCTGCAAGTTCATCGTCGCTGGCTTTGCTCCCAGCCGCAAAGAGTTTGGAATAAAGGACCCACTCCTCAGGAAGAGGATGGTAGGCTGACATAATATCCGCGTGTGCATTTAAAAAATGGAATAAATCAGCGTGGACATAACCACGAGGCAAAGGCAAATTTAAATTCGAAGGCTGCGAGACATTGGGTGCTGGTTTGTCGACGATGCCTGATGGAAGTGTTGCACCGAGGGGCGTTGGCGCAGGCGTTGGCGCAGGCGTTGGCGCAGGCGTTGGCGCAGGCGTTGGCGTAATTTCCTCGTCCGGCTCTTTTGCTTGAGAATTTTTGGTTTCTTCTTCAACTCGCAAAATGCGCTCGAGCGTCTCTTTTTTTCCTTCCTGACTCACAGAAGTGCAGCTCATGGCAAAAACAATGAACGTGAGTCCGACAATGATTCTCATTTCGTGGCGAAAGAATAATTTCATAATGATTCAAGGTCCGGCCAGAAAAAGGTCTGGGCTGGTTAATGCCATCGACATTTGCAAACCAGCTCGTGACCTCAGCTGCAGAGGCCACGCACCCTGAACAGCAGCAAAAGCCTCAATTTTCGCCAATGCATTCCAATCAAATCCGATCGACATCTGAAAACCCAAACCCGGCAAACTCAGCGAGGTTCTGCTGTAGGTATCGGATCGAGAAATCATTGATGCCTTGGAGCTCGCTTCAGCGCTAATCCAACGCACTGGAAGGTAGAAAAAAGATGATGACCAAAATCCGCGCCAATCACTTTGTGTTTCATCTGCGCGATCAGTGAGAGAGGCAAAAAGCCCCAACTCGCTTGAAGAGAACTTAGCGTATCCAAAACCTTGAAAAGGAGAATTCGAAAGCTTTGCGTATTGCCCACCGTGATAGAAAACCGCTTTGGGCCCAAACCCAAATTGCGCATCCAGTATCCGCCAATTGGGGTGTGTCATTTCAAAACTGAGTCCAAAGGAGCCGTCAGTCAAGGTTTCTGTATCCCGGGCCGCCTTGATGACATTCCATCTCGCTAAATCAACACCCCACCAGTAGGTGTATGATTTTTTTGAAGACTCTTTTTGCGTTTTAGCCTGGGACAAAAGTTGCTGCGGAGCCCAGGACGATGTCGACGGGGCCCCCAAAGCGGCAGGTTCGCTTCCCGGCAAAGGCGCGGCCGGAGGGCTCAAAACCCCCGAGCGTTCCATGCGTTGCTTTCGTTCATTATCGCTTTCGCGGCGCCATTCAACGGCGGGTGGCGGCAGCGTATCCAATGTCTGCGGCACGACTTTCACCCTCCAACTCACTAGTGTACCGCACACAGGCCCTGGCTGCCAGATTCTGCAGCTCGACAAATTTCAGACGTCTGGGGGAAATGAGAGTTTGGGCATTTGCACATATCTGACGCACACTTAAACAGAACCACGAGGCACACATCAAGTGACGGTACTGTTGTCGACTGACATTATCTCAAACGAATTGAGCTTTCTGGCAACGGTCGTTGTCGGAGTCGTTTGTTATATGGGAGTCGTCCTCTATTTCTTCGGCAAAGAGAATTTGAAAATCTCCGGCCGAGAGACTGAGAATGGAGCTGAAAACGAAAATGTATACCTTTGGAATGATGCGGGTGCTCTGCACCGAAGCTATCCGCTTTCTTCAGTTTTTAATTATGGCAGTGTGTATTTTCTTTCTGCATTTACTTCGCATTGCCTGTTAAGCAGAATTTTGCCTTCGCCCTCAGCTCAAGCCACACCAAAATTATGCGTCTCTCGCTCCCGCGCTGACACGGAGAAGATCATACATCCACTTATCAAAAAAATTGAATCGAGACTTCGCCGTGCCGAAATTCGTCCACGTCCCCGACTTCGCGTCGAACGCTCCCAACTCCCCTTTCCGCTCTTCTCTGCGACCAGAGCAGACCAGGAATTGACGGGCTACATCATCGAGTTCCTCGACGCCAGCATTGACTTGTCTAGCTCATGCGACACACAAGTTCGTTTTGCTTTGGACTGCCAAGCAGACGGTATCCGAATCTCGGCACTGTGGACAAAAAACCAGCTCATTTCGGATGCGACGTCCCAAATCGAACTGCTCAATGACATGCGTCTCACCTTTCATGGCGAAACGATTCGATGGGAATACCAGATTTTCTTTTGTCCCCAGCTCAATGAGAGCAAAGACGATGACAACGAGAACTCGTTCCAAAAAAGCGCCTAATCACAATGACTCACTTTCGAGATTTTTTAGAAGTTTTCTCGATGCGAGGCTTTAAGTTCGAGTACGTCAAGGTATTCTCACGAAATGGCGATGTTTCGGCAGAGGATGAATAAATGCCCTTGTCGTGCTTGGATGATAACCAAGGGTACGACTCGGATTCATTCTCAATCGCACCGAATAGTTCGTTGCTACTCAGGGGTCGGGCTCTGTTTGCATCTGAATCAACCTGACGGCTGGAGATGCAAGCCGGAAACAAGCTCGCCAAAGTCACTACGACGAGCAAATAATTTCTTGTGTTCATAGTCTCTCTCTCCGTATCGGGTCAGACCATCGGACCGATAGCCCCTCATCCACCCCAAGCAAAGAGCCGGCCAACGAAAAGCTTAATCATTACGGGGATAGCTTGAAGACTGCAGAGCAAATGTTGAATGTTTAGTCACTTGACGGCTGAACGATCGACATTATTTTAAATAAACGCCAAACCCGAACGAGCGAAACCACAGCTCTCTTTGGAAAAGATTTTTAACACAAATGTAGGGGAATTTGTGGAGATTATCTTTGGCTCAACATAACCTTCTGTAATTTCTGATCTGCATAACTTACAATTGCTGAGACTCGCATGAAAGAAGAAAAGAAATATCTGACCGTTCAGGAACTCGCCGGAATTGTGGGAGTCTCCACGTCTGCGCTCCGGGCTTGGGAACGTAGATATTCTATTTTTTCTCCTGAAAGAACTCAGGGAGGCCACCGTCTCTACACCCAGGAAGACCTAAAACTCTTCTGGTTTGTGACTCATCTGCGGGCCCAGGGGAACGATTTGAAACAGATTGCAAATCAAGGTCGAGATGAACTCCTGAGGCAAGCATCGGCGTTCTTCGATCTGACCTCTCCGGTAGGACACGAGCACCGCAGCCAAAGCGTTGCTCTGGAAAAAAGGCAGCTTCCAAACCCTTTTCACTCAATTCTTGATGCATTGAAAGCCGACAACGTTGAGGGTGCAATACGCGCTCTGGAGCAGGTTTATGCACTTTCCGAAAGTGCTCTCTCATTCGCTGACAGCGCTCTCGATTTGATGGTGGAAGTGGGCGATCACTGGCACCGTGGAAAAATAACAGTTGCAGCGGAGCACGCCCTCACGGCTCGTCTGAAACATATGCTGCTTGGGCTTTTTTACTTGAATAGTCCAGAAAGTGGCCTGCAGCCGAGTGAATCGCCACTCGCAGTCTGTGCCACGCTCCCACACGAACTCCATGAGTTAGGACTCCTGCGAGTCGCTCTGTATTTAAAGAACTGGGGAATCAGGGTCACGTATCTGGGAGCAAACACACCAATTGCAGACATCGAAGAATACTGCACCCGAAGAAAACCAACTCTCGTCGTTGTGAGCTGTGCTTCGTCCCTGAACATCAGTTCAATGATCCATTCGTTGCAAAAGCTTTCTCTCCTCGTTGCTCCGCACTCGCCCGTTGTCGTAGGCGGATCGGGAGTCAGCGCACTTAACAAAAATCAGGCTGACTTTCGCGACCTCATTCTGTTGAAAAAAATGTCTGACCTGGAAATTATAGCGTCGGAATGCAAGCGCACCCTAAAACTTTCAGCCATGGAGCGATTCAAACATTTGAGTCTCAAGCTTGGCATGTAAATTCTGGAATAAATGAATACACCTGCATCCGCGTTCTACCCATTCGAACAATGTCGGTGCCGTAAAGGGTGCATATTCCGGCAACCCGTTCCTCATTCACAAAGGTGCCATTGGCGGATTGAAGATCTTCAATTTTTACTTTCCCATCATTTTCGATGAAAAATCGTGCATGTTTTCTTGAAGCTTCCTCGTCCTCAGCAAGCAACGGAACCGTGCCCGAGCGTCCGACAACCAACTCACTCACGGGTACGATACGCTCCACAATTCTTCCGTCCCGAGCCATGAGGACAAACTTTAAATGAACGTCCTTCAGGCACAATTCCCACTCATGCTTTAAAAGCTCGGCGATACTTTGGGAAAACACACTACGCTCGTTTTCCTCGAGACTCAGATACCAATTTTCCACCAACTTCATGGGATCAAGAAACTCAGCCGCCATTGGCCAATCGACGATGCGAAACTCGCTCGAGCCAACTTTGAGGAGATCTCCTGGCCGCAGCTTAGTTTTCTCGGTTTTTTCGCCATTGACCAAAGTTCCGTTCCGACTCCCATGGTCTTGAAGGATAAGCTCTCCAGCAACCATCTGAATAGAGCAGTGCCGGCTTGAAACTTCCGTATCTTCGAGTAAAAGTTCGCCCACCGAGCGCCCGAGGGTCAGGGTGTTCCCAAAAATAGGTAGAATCTCCCCAGGGGTCGGGCCTACCATGAGTTGAAGCGCATATGGCATGGCATCGACCTCAGTCTCAGACGGGGTTGAAAGAACTCAAACAATACTTAAGATAATTCGAATTGGCCGAGCCCGCTGCAAGCATGTCAACGAACCAATGTTCAGAGCCGAGCAAAAATTTAAATACAGGAGAATGAAACGTGGAACAACCATCATCACTTTTTAGCATCCTCACCCTTTCGCTCGGAAACGCAGCACTTGTGGGCTTAGGGCTTGTCCCTGAACCCGATTCAGGAGCCACTTCTCGAAATCTGGAACTGACAGCGCAAAACATCGAGTTGCTCGCAATGCTTAAAGAAAAAACAAAGGGGAACTTAAGCTCTGATGAAGATCACCTACTCAATGGCCTCCTCTATGACCTTAGACTCAAGTACGTTGAAGGCCAGAAAAAGGCGTGATAGGGTTCGATTTGAGAGAAATTCTTTCTGATACGTCGGCCGCTTTTCCTGAAAGCTGGTCGATTCTTTTTTGTTGAAAGTAGAGATGAAGGGCATTCACATGACGACGCCTATTCCAATCACTCCTGCGGGCTTTGAGAAAATTAAAGAAGAACTCAAACGCCTGAAAGCGGTGGATCGCCCAACCATTATTGCCGAGATCGCGGACGCCAGAGCCCTTGGCGACCTTTCAGAGAATGCGGAATATCATTCGGCCAGAGAGCGTCAGAGTTTTATTGAAGGTCGCATCATGGAACTCGAGGACAAGCTCACTCGCCTTCAAGTCATCCAAATTGATGAGGGAAAAATTGAAAAAGTTATCTTTGGAACCTCGGTTCGACTTCGTGACCTGACCGAAAATGCGAAACCAGAGGAAAAAACCTACAAAATTGTGGGCGACCTCGAAGCCGACCTGAAGAACAATGCAATTTCAATTTCAAGCCCACTAGCAGCCTCGCTCATAAACAAACGAGTGGGTGATATTGTCACGGTAAATCTTCCACGCGGCGAAAAAGAGTACGAAATAATCAAAATTTTAGTGGATGGTTCAGCGACACACTGACCGAAGGGAGCGGGCGCAGCATATTTAGAGCTTCGCTCGGCTCAGTCGCCTTCCTGAACGCCAGTGAGTGTTTCTGTCACCTGCCTTGTGATCCCAACCGACAAAAACCATCCTTCATGCCGCATCAAAGGGAATGAACTACCCTCACTCGCGACCACGACTTTTTCCCCGACAATTTGATCTGCCGAAAGTCTCCAGCCTGCAATAAAGGAAAGTGCATTTCGTTTTTGCAATCCCCAATCCAATTGGGCACTCAGGGCAAGCTGGTCAAGAACGCCCCCTTCGAACATTGCCTTGGTTTCGTAAACACGCCATTTCGAATAGGGATACCAAACTGCACCGAGTTCTCCAATCAACAAGAGCCGAGCGTCCGAGCCAAGTGACTGAACGACTCCTCCAAGAATTGATGGGAGTACAAGGCCAAAACTGGGTTTGAACCCATTGTGAAGGGTTCGGTCGGCGATGGTGCTCAACGCTGTTCCCAACACAAGACCAGTGCGTTGGTAAAGTTGAAAGTGAAAGCCATAGGAGAGATTCGCGAGCAGATTGAACCGCTCAGTTGCGAGTGGTTTCTCTATCGATGAAAGATCAAGTGACCATCTTGATTGCTGTATTCCAAGAGCAACAGTAATATTATGACCAGGGCGAAAGAAACCCCGATATTCGTTAGCCGAAGATTGAGCTAGGGCAGGTGAAAGCGTGAAACAAGCCAACATTGCAGCCAAACCCCAGACCGAGCAGCGGTTCAGCAAATGGCTCTCCCGCATTGCCGCGTCCCTTGGTTTGCGCCAGGGACAATTAACATCGTGGGCCATGAGAACAGTCCTCGGATTTCTTGTTATTTCGTTTCCGGCTCAACAATTGGCTCTCCACTTTTATTACTCTTCAAAAGGCACGCTGTTGTCGGGCGGGCTTGCGGCTTGCTTTGGAGGCCTGCTTTCCTGGGCGCTTTCGAGCAAACAGGGCAAACATCAAGACGCACTCATCATTCTGAGCCCGTTCGCATTAATTACTTCACTCTACCTCGTTATGCCTACGCAACTCAACCTACTCTACTCGCTGGTTGTGACTTCAGTTTTTTTGGCCTTTGTTCTCCAAGCACCAGCCAACAAATCACTTTTAGGGGGAAGAACTGAGCTCATCTCCAAATTGCAGCCTATTGCCTTTGGCCAAATGGGACTCGCCCTCCGCCAGACCTTCTTCCTTTGGGCTCTTTTTGCTCTTGGTTCACAAGCTCTCTATTCATTAACCCTCTCTCACTCTGCGGCACTTGTTCCGTTGCTTGCAATTGCGGTTTCCTGCACAGCGGTGCAAACTTCTCGGGTCACAAAGGAGTCTCGATGAAAGCATTTCCAGACGAGTTCAAAAAAATTCAGGAGTCCCTGAACGACGTTGCCCGAATTGGCCGGCAGGAGGTCAAGCGTGGAGTTGAGGTAGCAAAGCGCCAGATTTCCAAAATGCAGCACCTCAATCGACGTAAAGATCTTTTTGCAGAACTCGGCAGAGCCTTCTACGAATGGCATGAAGATGGGCTGCCTGATGCTGTCCGTGCGGTTATCAGTGAAACAGAACTCATGGAAATCATCAGCGAGATACGCGGTGTAGATGAACAACTCAGCCAACTCGATGAGCATCCATGAGCGCAAACACGACAAAAAGATCATTTTATTTCGCATTTTTCTTGGTTATGGCAGCAATATTGTGTTTGCTGTTTCTGCGCATTGTCATTGGCCCGTTCCTGCTGGCAATGGTCCTTGCCTGGCTTTTTAATCCAGCCATCGAACGTTTTGAAAAGCGCGGCATCAGAAGAACTGTCGTGGTTCTCCTCGTCATTGCCTTCGTTATCACGGCACTCAGTATTGCTATTTGGTACGTTATTCCGCTGGTTGCTCACCAGCTTGAACAGGTCATAAAAACGTTACCGCGAGCAAAGCAGCATCTAGAAGGAACAGTTTTTCCCGGCCTCAAAAGAACTATTTCCAGTTATGTTGGGCCCTCAAGACAGCTCGACAAAATTCAAACCCTACTCGCAAACTACGAACTGTCTCCCGATTTAATCCTTCAAGCATTATCTTTTTCGAAAATCATCGACAACACACGCATTCTTGCTGGCTGGGCACTTGCTCTCATCCTCTCTCCTGTTTTCGCATTCTTTCTCATGCGAGATTTCAGGCGACTTTTGCAGAAAACGGCTCATTTAGTGCCACCAGATCTGCGACATAACGTTCGAATTTTTGCACTTCAGGTTGACCGCACCTTACGAGCTGTCGTTCGTGGACAATTATTGGTCGTGTCACTGCTCTCGACACTCTATGCTGCTGCCTTTGCGCTTGCCGGCTTGCCTGGAGGAATTGCTGTTGGAGTTCTCACAGGTGTAGCAAGGATTATTCCCTATCTTGACATCGTCGTTGGTGGGACGTTTTCATTTCTTATTATACTTGCAAACGATTCACCAACTTCGGTGATCATCGGAGTGCTCGTTGCATTTGCGCTCATACAACTTCTCGATGCAATTTTTCTAACTCCTAAAATCATGGGACAGTTTTCCGGACTCCATCCATTTATGATCATCATCTCCGTTCTTTGTTTTGGTGATTGGTTTGGTGTCTATGGAGTAATACTTGCTATTCCGCTCGCTGCATTTGGACGAGTATCTCTTCTTCATTTGATAGACTCCTACCGGAGTTCCGGCTTTTATCGAGGGCCTCTCCCCGGTTCAGCAGAATTGGGACGTGGAATGGAGCTTAAAGGTTGACAAAAACAGACCAGCAAAACTGGAATTCTTTTTTTACTTCACAGACTGAGAAGTCTTGGGATGCACTTTATCGTTTTGCATTGAGTCTGACCCGCAACGAACCAGAGGCAGAAGACCTCGTTCAACAGACACTTCTAAAGGCTCTCGCTGGACTTTCGACATTCTTCAAAACAAACTACCAAATTGAAAGTCCTCAAGCCGCAAATAATCTTGCACAGAGAATTGAACCCGAAATACTCGAACATCATCTTCTCAATTGGATGATGAAAATTGCCAAAAACTCATTCCTCGACAACATCAACAAGTCGTCTCGTCGATTGACTCACGTTCCACTCGATGAGTGGAACGAATCAGAGGCCGAGTCTATTTCTCACGCTTCGGGAAGCCACGCAGAACAAGGACGAATTTCATCTCAATCGCTGGCCCAAATGGAAGATGAATTTTTCAATCAGGCTCTCGACGACGATTGGCTTCGGAAGTTTGAAACCTTGAACCCAAAGCAGCGAAGCGTGCTTTTTTTAGCTGCCGAAGATTACAGCTACAAAGAAATCTCACAGTTACTCGACATTCCTTTAGGCACTGTGATGAGCACTCTGAATCGAGCCATTTCCAAGCTCAAGAAATCAGCAAAATAATCGAAGCAGGGAATAAACCAGTCCGCTCGGTCGTATTCTAGTTAGATTCTAGGAAGGCGCGGTGCCATGGACTTGAAAAACAACAATCAGAAAAATCAACCTGCCTTTAAAAGGCAAGTCCATGAATATTTTAAAGAAAAGTCACTCAGCGCTGATTCAAAAAGAAAACTAGCAGACCTCATCCTCGGAACCCCAGCTACCCTTCCCTCAAAAACGTCCTTTGGACTCTTGAGGAATCGCAAAGTTTCGCCCCTCTTGAGCTCGATTATGAGCGCTGCGATTGCGGCCTCCATAACTTTTATTTTAGTACAGCCCTCCAGCGAAGAGACCCTAGACCCTATTGCCGAGCTCACCCAACTGCCTGGCCCAAAGGTTTATCCGCCCGACTTTGACCTCGAGGGCGATTCCAGCGCCATGAACGACATCGTTTATGAACTCTTTGCTGACAAAAACTTTTTTGCCTCTGATCTTCCGGCCCAGGTGCTTGCTGAATACAAACCCAGCGAGGGACGTTTTTTCTCTTGGGACGGCGAGCCCGCAGTCAGCATTCAAATGAATCAGAACTCAAATGCCAAAGCAAAAAAAGTAAGCGAACCTGCAACGCTTTTGATTGTTAAACTGTCGGAAAATTCGCAACGAAAGTTTCCAAAAGAAAAGGTGACTCGTAAGGTCGCCGGAAAATCTGGAAAAATGCGAAAAGTTAAGGTGTGGCGTGAAGGAAACTTTGGTTACGCAATGGTTCAAGAGTCGGTCGCGCTCAACGACACTCCCTAATTACATTTTCTTGTATTTGCTGAAGTCGGCCAGCCTGTGAATTTGGTTGCGTGCAGTGTGGCTCCTGTCAAAACGAAAAATGAGTCCCAATCTCCTGCGAACGAATGGAGGGGATTTTTCGGGAGGACGTGATCCGCAATGAGCTTAATTCAGCCTACACTCGAATTTTTCATTGCGCTGTCCTGCATCTTCCCCTACCAACCGCGTATTGGTCGGGCAGTGAAACAAAGGTGAAGTATGAATGGAATTTTGCTTTCTCTGATTTTGTCGATTGCAGTCACTCAGGTCGTGGCCTGCACTGGCCCATCGAGGGAAAGGCAAGGGGTTAAAACACCAAAACAACTTCAGCAAAACACCGAGCAGCAGGATGGCGAGTCAGCAGAGAACGGAGCCACGCCGACAGGCAGCGACCCGCAGACCACTCAAAATCCATCCACACCAGCTGAACCTGCAGCCGGGTCGGCCGAAACCTCTCAGCCCAAACCTTCAGAGCCTTCGCCGGAAGCACTGAGCATCTTGCAGGAAAGATACAACACAGAACTCAACTCAATTATCGATTCACGCTGCCAGATTTGTCATGGTTCGATAAGAGAACTCAATTTTTCAAATTTTGAGCGGGTCAAAGCCGATGCTGCTCAGATGGCAGATGCGGTTTCAAAAGGACGAATGCCGGGCGATCCGTCGATGCTGCCCGCTGAAGAAAAGGAAAAAATCATAAGCTTCTTGACTCAGCTTGCGCAACTTTCGCGATAAAAGCTATTAAGGTGCGGCAACTGAGTTGCTACGTGCCGCGCTGATTGAATGGCGCGGCTCTTTTTACATGCTGCAAAACGAGCTCGGCAAACGACGGAACTGCTGCTGTTTCATAGTCTAAAATGACAATTCTAAAAATCGATTCGCCTCAGCGTCGAGTTGGGCAGTAAAATGAAATAGACAGCCACCCTCAATGATCCGCCCGTTCGGGACGAAGCATCACTTCTTGCACAAGAACATCAGGTTTTTTCTTTCGTCGCTTCCGGCGCTGAATTTATACCGCATGTACGACTTTACCCCAGGCTTGCATCGCTCTGCTTCGATTTTCTTCTCGAGCAATTTTCGGCAATCTTTTCGCTTGGCATCGAGCGATCCCGCAGACACACCCTGTTCATCGAAAGCTTCGCACTTCACGATCTCGTCACTTTTCTTTTTATAGTCGGCGAGTGCTCCTTTTAATTTTTGCTTTTGCTCATTGGTAATACTTTTCTTCTTCACGCAAGACGAAGCTATCTCAAAGACTTTTTTGTAGGAATCACCTTCACCCGAACAGGTGATTGCCGCAGCCTCGGCGTGTTTTTCACTGCACTCCGAGCTCTGCATTATTTTTGTCTTCTTATCTTCACAATATTTCCTGTTTTTCTCTTGGATCCGCATCAGCTGTTCTTGGGCATTTTTCATGCGCTCTTCTCGCTCTGCTGGGGTGCTTGCCGTGGCCGAAATCGAGAAAACAGAAATAAAGAATACTGCCATACGAAGCATGGATGTGTCCCCTCCAAGATGTAGGCCTGAAGTATCGGAGCACCAGGCAGAAACATGAGCTAAAAAATTGGTTGAGACTTCTGGACTCAACACATGCCTGCAAATCAGAACCGACGGAAGCTTTAACGTCTCATAAAGGAATCAAGAGAAAAGCGGCCTGGACCAGAAAACAGCAAAGCCACATAGGCCGCAAGATAAGCAAGAGCGGGGCAAATTTTCCTAGACCCAAAGCCGTGCTTATGACGGCTATGCAAAGCACGCTATAAACAGAATCTCATCCGAGAAAGCACTGTGATAGTATCTGGGAAAATATCAACACTCAGTGATGGACAACCAATCTATGCGCAACACTAGCAAAATGAAGCTTTCTCTTTTGTGCGCGAGCGTCTCCCTCAGCCACCTCGCCTGCAAGAACCGCAACTTTGGAGAAGTTAAGTTGATTGGCGGAAGTCGCTCCGGTGCCGAGAACTATCCCGCCCTCACACGAATTAAAATCAACGGAAAGACTCACTGCACCGCGGGAAAAGTTGGCGAAAATCTCTTTATCACTGCAGCTCACTGCGTCACCCAGGCTGGATTCCGACAGGGGGTTTATTACGGGCAAAAGATTTCTGACGCATTTGCACCCGGCGCAGTGCTGACTTTAAACTTTCTTGTATTTGCTGAAGTCGGCCAGCATGTGAATTTGGCCAAGCAAGGTTTTACGAAAATCCTCCAATTCGAGGCTTTCGTTCTCTGAGTGCGCGTTCGTGTAAGGGTCTTCAACGCCAACCAAAATGGCAGGAATTCCGCCCAACTCCTCTGAAAGTGGCTGAACGAAGGGAATACTTGCACCGCACCCAATGAATTGAGTGGTGCGTCCGTAGCCCTTTTCGAGAGAGCGCGCTGCAATTTGGTAAGCCGGTTCATTGAGATCGTTCACACACCACCACTGACCCGCAGCCTGAGGAATTAAATTCAATTTAAATCCCGACGGTGCATTTCGTCGCATATGAAATTCAAGCGCCGCAAGAACCTTTTCAGCTTTCATGTCGGGCACAATTCGAATCGAAACCCGTGCCCAAGCTCCATCCTGAATAACGTTGCTGACAAGTTTGCGACTTCCACTTTGAATAGCATTGACACTCAGTGATGGCTGACGCCAAAGTGCCTGCGCAAACTCCGATTCGGGAACGACAAATGGGAGCCCCGGAAGAATACCAGTGGCACGTCGGGCAAGGTCAGCCATGTGCAGAGATTCGAACGCGAGTCGTTCTTGCTGAGTGAGGCTTCGAACGTCATTATAAATGCCATCAACTGCAATTCGCCCTTGTTCATCAGTCAGAGTGGACAACAACTTACTCAATGCCAAAACAGGATCAGGAAGTATGCCTCCCCAAAGCCCCGAGTGCACTGGATGAGAGAGAGCCTCAAGCTCAACATCAAGTGCAACAAGTCCGCGCAACGCGGTTGTCACACTTGGAATTCCTGTATCAAGATTTGCGCAGTCGGTGAGAATCATTGCATCAGCATTTAAAGTATGGCGATATCTGCGGACAAACTCGGCAAGATGATGGCTGCCGGTTTCTTCTTCGCCCTCAATCAAAACTTTCACATTGACTGGAAGCTCTCCAGACGTTTTGAGAAAAGAGGCAATGGCCGCAACATGCGCGAGAATTCCAGCTTTGTCGTCGGCAGCTCCTCGGCCATAAAGCCGCCCACCAGAAACAGTTGGAGCAAAAGGAGCTGACCTCCATTTTTCATCTCGGCCCGGTGGTTGAACATCGTGATGCGCATAGAGCAAAAGCGTCGGCGCATCTGGTTTATGGACCCACTCTGCGTAAACGTAGGGATGAACGTCCCCAAACGAAAGTAACTCGACCTTTTCCAAACCTGCACGGCGCATCGACTCTGCGGTTGCCTCGGCGCTCAGTTTGAGCTCATTGGGATCGAAACCTTGCAAACTCACACTCGGAATTTTGACCAAAGTTTCCAATTCAGAGAGCCACTTCGACATATTTTTTTCGCAAAAATCTAACGCTTTTTCTGTTTGCTCAGATGGAGCCGTGACAAAAAGAGGTTCACCTTTTTCATTCACACAACCGCAAGACGGACCGTGCCGATGGGCATTTTGCATATTTGCGACTCCTGTCAACGAACGATTTCCCAAGCTGCATTGACCAATTGGATTGCATCAGGCGGCACCGCTTGATTTTGGTCTGGATGACAAGCCTTCACCATTTCCAAATAGCATTGACGTTTTTCAGCCAGGTCCATGCCAAGCTCAATACCGAGCAACTGACGCGCCCATTCGACGCTCCCTTGTGGCCAAAATGATGCACGCTGGCGTCGCATTTCAAATTTCTCAAGCCGTTTGCCGGCACTCTGTGCATCTGCATCACGAGAGGGTTCTTTGTCCTCAATTTTTTCAGATTTAAACTCTGAAACGCGATTTCTAAGATTTCGAAGAATCTCTTCACGCTTCTCCAGGCGAGCGCGTTTTTCATCTTTTTCAATTTGCGAGCGACGTTTACTTCGCCAAAATCGCGACCCAGGCTCTGACTCCCCATCGTCCTCATCAGAATTGCGACCAGAAACTTCCGAAGCACCAAAGCGGCCTGCTTTTGGGTGATTCTCGGTCATGGTTGAATGCTCTTGAGTATTGGCAGCTGTATGCCGCTTTAGAAGAGAATCAATTGCATCTCTCAGCGCACGCAGAGCGGAAAGCGAAGAAGACTCGGAGAGATCTGAAATGGAAAGAGCCATGACCATTTTAAGACAATGGGAGATAGCCTCAGGAGCTGAAGCCACCTGTGATTGCTCCGGATGTGCAGTATCGCGGGACATGAAAGCAAACCTCCATCCCCAAGGTGGTACCCCGGGGACGGAGGCCATGCAAGTTTCGGGCTAAAATCAGGCTTAATCCACTAAGCCAGCCTGACGTCCCGCGCTCTTGAATTGGTTGAGCAGCTTGAATTGCTGCTCTGGGCGCTTGAAGGTGCGCGCATTTTTTCCAACAACATCAAAGCCATCATAAGGTAGCAATGAGACAGGATTCATTTCTGTTCCTGCTGTGCTCACTGTGAAGCCTTGAGCCGCTGACTGTCCGCGCAGCCCGTTGATGTCCGAGGCAATGAAAATACCGCCAGGGGCAACGATCTTACCGTTGCTCATCTTCGGACCATAGAATGAAACAACGCCGACATTACGCTTTGCTCCATCTTGAAGATTTTGCGAGATAGCCAACCCTTCCGGGAATCGCGAATCAACAAACTTTAGCTCCAATCCAACACCCACATAGCGTTTTTCGCCCGTGGTTCCGAGATAAAGCTTAGTGTTCATATTCTGATCGCGTTTGAGCTCAACAGAGTAAAGATCAGTGGTCACGTATGAGGGAAACGACACACCATTGGGCAATGTGCGGGTGCGTCCGATCATCAATGAACTATCAACAAATGCCGAAAAATCGATGTCTGTTGCGATCTGGAAGCCATGTTGAGAATCCGCGGGAATGAGGCGCACCCAACCAACATCCTTGATTGGAATCGCAACCTCCATATTGAGCGCAACCTCTGTTGAAAACTCAGTCAATAGGTGAGCCTTGCGTTCTTCTAAGTTGAACGAGAAACTCTTTACGATTTGACTGACCGAAGCACCACAGGCAACTGCAAGTACTCCAGTCAGCGTCAAAAGCGGAAAAACCCTTCGAAACGAATGCATCGGGGTGTTTGTCATGGCGTCTATTCCTCTAAATGAGCCACAATTACTGTTGGGAAACCCTTTCTCAACAGTTACGCTGGTTATCGGCAACGATTGCCGAGGCCTGAGGAAAATTTGCACTCCTGACTCGCCGTTGATAAAAATCCTAAGTTCAACTTGATGTTTTATTTTATTTTTATTTTGTTTTATTGCACTTTTTAAAGTGATCAGTTCAAAACGAATGGGGAAGAGACAATGGAAAATGACCCGCAACAGGCAGCCCTGGTGCTCAATTTCCTCCAAAGCATGGAACCTATTCTGCGCGTTGCACTCGTCGTGTTCTTTGGTATCGCTATGCTCCTGGATGCAGCGTCGATTCACGGACGCAACACTGAAAAGCTTTGGCCAGAGCACTTCCGTCGTGCAGCTCGGAGTTTTTTCTTGTGCGCAGTGGTCATCAGTGCTGCTCACTTAACCCTTTTGTTCGCCTCATCAGCAGGAACCGTGCTCAACATTGCAATCTCAGGCTTGGCCTGTCTTATTGCACTTATTGTTATTATGCTTGAACGCGACAAACTCGAGCTCCGCCCATTAGGCTTCCTGACAGGAGCAATTGTCTGGGCTCTGAACGTTCTCGCACCATTTTTAGTTGAAAACTCATCCGCTCAAATTCACTCGCTGCCCGGACTTTCACTTTTCCATATTGCCACAGCGCTCTCAGGTGAAGCCCTTTGCATTGTCGCGTTCTCTGCATCACTTCTTTACATTTGGGACTATCGACGGCTGAAATCACATGTTTTAGAACGCCGCCCCTTTATGCCAAGTTTACAAACTCTAGACGATGTTGTGGGTCGGGTATCTCTTATTGGATTTCTTCTCATCAGCACCAGCTTGGCTTCGGGGGTCATGTTAATTCTTGATGCACAAATGCGGACACACTTGTCTCCACTTAAAGTGATCTGGGCATTCGCAGTTTGGGGATGGTATTTACTCGCACTTGTTGGCAGAGGTTATTGGGGCTGGACAGGAAAACGCGGCGCGCATCTATCCATCTGGGGCTCCGCACTTCTTGGTTTAACCCTGTTCGGCACAATATGGAACTTATCGGGACGTGGGCAATGAGGTCGGCAAAAACATGAACACAAAACTACCAAGAGTTCTTGTTTTGCATACAGGCGGCACATTTGCGATGGTGCTCGATCCAAAACAACAGGCTACCAAGCAAGACAAAAGCATTCTAGCCATGTTGCACGCGCAGGTCCCGGAGCTGAGCAGAATTGCTGAAATCGAACTGAAGCTTATAAGCAACATTGATTCCTCTGACATCGACTCCAGCCTCTGGTCACAGCTGGCGCAAACAATTCACAACTCATGGGAGCACTTCGATGGCGTGGTCATCATCCACGGCACCGACACAATGGCCTACACGGCGAGCGCACTCTCTTTCTTCCTTGCAGGTCTCACTAAACCTGTTGTCCTGACAGGATCGCAGCGACCTCTGTCCGAGCTACGCACGGATGCGCGGGCAAACATAATTGATGCGGTGGAGCTAGCAACAACTGGCCATCCGGAAGTCATGATCTGTTTCGACAGCGTGGTTTATCGGGGGTCGCGGGTGACCAAACGCAGCAGTGAACATTTACATGCATTTGCTTCACATCACACGCCACCTCTCGGCCACTTTGGAGTTCACTTCACTGTCAATCGTGGTCTCATCAAACCCGCTGTTGCCAAGCCTCAGCGGCACCAACCTTCGCTCGACACTCGAATCTGTGAACAGGTTTTTGTTCTGGATGTTGTCCCTGCAGCACCGCTTGCTGACGAACTCATTCAAGCACTTTTGAATAACTATAAAGGAATTCTACTGAGAGGATTCGGAGTAGGAAATCTTCCACTCGCCAACAAAAGCTGGCTGCACTTAGCTGAGGCTGCATGCAAAAAAGAAATTCCACTGGTTATTGGTTCACAATGCCAGACTGGAACAATTGATTTACAAAGTTATGAAAACGGCAGGGCCTTCGCAAGGCATGGTGCAATTTCTGGCCATAATATGAGCTTGGAATGCATGACTCTCAAACTGATGATCATGCTGGGCCGAGGTGTTACGTACGATTCCCGCCACGAGTTTTTTGCAACTCCATTGGCATCGGAATGCGGCGAGGTTTTACAGCAATGAGCCACACCGTTCGTGCGAATTTATTTAATCTGGAAAAAAATGAAACCGAGGGAATCATATACTGTGGTGCTCATTATAGCCGATGCCCAGTAGAAGTGCGCGAGCTTTGGGCGCAAGGCTATGCTCTTTCAGAAGGACCAGCCGCACTTAAAATGATCGTTGATGATCTGATGGCTGAACAGGGTACGGAAGTGGTTGTCATTTCAACCTGCAACCGCTTCGATTTATGCCTGTTCGGGAGACTAAACCCCTCAAAGATAGAAGAAATTTTTAAGCGTTTTATAGACTGGACCTCGACAAGAATCCCAAACATGAATTCAAGTTTGTTGAGGGTTAAAAACTGGCGACAGGACATTCCTAGCTGGATCCGAACTCAAAACGGAGAACAAGCTCTGCTTCAACTTTTTCGTGTTGCTTCGAGTCTCGATTCATTGGTCTTGGGGGAGCCACATATCCTTGGCCAACTCAAGGACTCGTATCAATCGGCTGTAGCTCATGGTCTGTGTTCGCAAGAAGCAACAGCAACTTTCAATCGAACTTTTCAAGTGGCAAAGAAGGTCCGCAGCGAAACTGAACTTGGCAAGAATGCTGTCAGTATTGGACACGCGGCAGTTGAAATCATTCAAAGAGTTTTTGAAAATTTAAGCAAACAAAGGTGTCTCATTTTTGGAGCTGGAGAAATGGCTCGAGTGACTGCGCAACATCTTCGCTCGTGCGGTGCAGAAAGCATCACATTTGCCAACCGAACTTTGTCGAAAGCTGAGCAATTGAGCGCGCAGCTTCAGCGCTGTGCTGCACTGACCCTTGAAGATGGTCTCGATCGACTGGATGAATTTGATATCATTATAGCCGCAACTTCATCACAGGAATTTGTTTTGAAGGCCAGGCACTCTGAAGTGCTTCGCAAACGCCGATCGGGTTTGCCAGGTGTTATCGTCGACATCAGCGTTCCTCGCAATGTTGATCCCTCTCTTGGAAAATTGAAAAATCTGTTTGTATTTGATGTCGACGACCTTGATAAAGTCATGGAATCAAGTCGACAAGCACGAAAAACAGCTGCGCAAGCAGCAGAGCAGATCATTCGCGAAGAACTTGCGGAATTTATTTCTCAACGCCGACAGCGAGAGAATCTCGTAAATGTTGGCAAATTTCATGTCTGGGTTCGCACAGTTGTGCAGCGCGAAATAATCAAAAGCTTGAAAGCATCTCCTGCATTTGATGACTCTCAAATTCAAATCACGGCGGATGCTGTCGCAAAAAAACTAGTTGCTCATCCGGCGTTTCTTGCTCGCTCTGATGTTCGTGTTGAAAATGAATTTGACTCCATCGGAGACGTGCTCGAACTCTTGTTTAGGCTTTCCGACGGAGAGAAGAATTGATTATGCCACAAAAGAGAATTTTCCGAATCGCAACACGTAAAAGTGCTCTCGCTCTTTGGCAGGCAAATACGGTTAAACAACTTCTTGAAAACCTGGGATTGCAGGTTGAACTCAATTTGGTTGTAACCACGGGCGACAAAATGCAACGTGGGGCACTTGCCGACATTTCTCTCGATGATCCGAATCTTCCAGCCCACCTCAAAACCGGGAAGGGTCTCTTTGTGAAGGAGGTCCAGGAAGAAATTCTAGCAGGCCGGGCTGATTTGGCTGTTCACAGCATGAAAGATCTTCCCGTGGAAACGACTTCAGGGTTGCGAGTTGTTGCAGTGCTTCCGCGCGCTAACCCAAGCGACGTTATGGTCTTTGCACCTTCACTCCTGGGCTTATTGACCTCTCTTTTGGGAAACAACCCACTTCAAAACACTCCAATTGAAATCATCGGTGCGCTGCGGAAGTTAAACTGGAAAAATTCTGCTCCAGTGGGAACAACAAGTGCCAGGCGTCAAAGCTTCTTGCGTCATACATTTAAAGAATTGGAGCTCCCTCTTTCATTGCTGCGAGGCAATGTCGATACGAGGCTCGGTCGAGTCGCTGCCGATGAATTTTCATTCATCATGTTGGCGCGAGCCGGAATTGATAGACTTGGCCTTCACAACCCAACAACCATGCTCACCCTTCCGGTCACACTCTCTCTCCCAGCGCCTGCGCAGGGAATTGTTGCAATCGAATGCCGTGAGGACGACGACCTATTAAGAGACCATCTTTCGACTTTAAATAGCTTTGAAGCATCTCTTGCTGCTGCGTTTGAACGCACCACGCTTTGGCTCACCGGCGGAAATTGTCACACAGCCCTGGCCGCGCACAAAAATGGCGATCAGTTGAATTCATGGGCAACTGCCAATTCGCACTACTCGGAATTTACGCACACACTCAATGAAATTGAGCAAAAGACATGGCAGAAAATATCAGAAAATTCAGACCATGCCGAAACATTTCAGACACTGCTACGAAGTGAAATTGCAGAAAAAATTCACTCTCGTCTCGTTGAGACGGGATACGAAAAAATGATGACCTTGCGCACGCCTAAAACAGTGCAATGATATCGCATATAAAAGCCTAAATTCAGGGAGAATTCAAAGGTGCTTGCTATTCGATGTGGTGTTGCAGTTGATGACAATTCTCTGAATCCGAAACGGGACTGGGCTGTGCTGACAGCAGACCTTAATCCCAAATTTAATCCTGATTGCTTAATAAATTCGTTTCGAACTGAAAGATCCCTTCATATATTTGCGAGCGCAACTGCATTGGTATCTTTCCTACAGGTCTGGGAAATGCTCGGAGATGAACACAGAAACGTACTCAAGCCGCTGGAGATGTATGGCTGCGGGGTCGGCACAACAACCGATGGACTTGTAAAAAAACTGGAAAAACAGGGTCCTCGGATGAAATGGAATTTCCCCGAGCTTGCAGCCAACGGTCAACGCGAAAATGGGCTTCTCTGGACTCTTGAGCACCTCGAGAAAAGTGGATTTCTACCGAAGTGTGATTTGAATTTATGGAGCAAGACTTGGTCTACCTCCGAAAAAATTCTCGGCGAATATCGGAGCCAAAGGCAGTGGACGAGCTGGAAGACGACAACGCATGAAATCTATTCCCTGGGAACTCGCCCAGATTCCATACCAAACCAATTGATTCTTGCGCTCGTAAAGAAAGAGCCTATCTGTTTCGAAGTTCGCTCAGGTGAAGTTCTTGACGCCGCAGTTACGCTTCTCTTAGAGCATCTCAATAAAAGCAGTGCTTCGGAATTGCCGCGGAACATTCATTTCAGTGTTTGGGAAAAGAGTGCTCTTCTGCGGGCACAGCAACTTTTTCTTCAGTCACGACTCATCTCTGCCATTGATTTTGAGCAGCATATAGGTTCTGGGGTAAGCAAAGATGATTTTTAAATACGCACTCGCTCAAATTTCTGAAAACACAACTTCCCGAAGGCAAGCGCGAATCATCAGTTCCGCATTCTTTTTACTTCCGTTCCTCGCGGCAAACTCAGCCTTAGCTATGGATTGGGAATTGCGTTCTTCAAGCTATCTTGCAGCTGAAGGTGGCTGGCTTTCAGGTTCAAAAGTTCCTCTAAGTTCCAACACACAGACCGAGTATGACAAAGAATCTTCAAAGTCAGGATCGCTCAGTGCAGCCTCAGACAAAATCAAAACTCTTCGCCTCCAAGGACCTGAATGGCTTGCATCCGGAGTGGCACAGATTGGCTACGAGGGATTTAGCGACGATCTGAATTGGCAGGCGAATATTGATGCGATAGGCTCCGCAGTTGTTGGCAATTCGACCGGGTCATTTTACAACCCTCCAGCCGATCCCCTTTTCCCTTCACAGGGGTGGGGTGGTAGAAACTCAGGTTGGGCCGCGGGTGTCTCAACTGGATTTCACTTTATTCCCTTGAGTGGTTTCTCAATGCATTTGAGAAATTCCTTTACAACGGGAGCAGACGTCTTTCGAGAAAACTTCTCGCGACTTTATCTTTCGCCTGCGCTTCAAATCAAAGCTGCACGCTTCGTCATTCATCCGGCTTACTCGTGGCAGCGATTATTGTCACCAGATGCACTTCCAGCAGCGGATATCAGCGCCTGGTCGTTAGACCTCGAATGGTTGGGAAATAGATTTCTACGTTTTCAAAATCCTGCTGGTTTTCCTCTCATAAGAACCTGGAAGGCAAGTGCCCTCGGTTCTGCTCTCCTCGTTCGCGCGCTCGAAAACGAAGGTTCGTACCTCGAGGTGAATTTAACTCCAAAAATTATTTTCACAGGATCGCTGTTCTTGACCTCTCATTTTCGAAGTGTCACAGCAACAGAGCTTTCTTACGTTGCTCCATCGCTCGCAGATGCAATCAACCAGCGCGGACGCAAGTTAGCTGATTGGTCGCCCACCCCACCCTCGGCAGACTACTCAAGTCAAACGATAGAGTGGAAAAATAGCCTCACTAAACGTATTGAACGCAACATTCATCTCTCTCTTTCCGTATTATACACAAGCCGCCAAGCGGCATTTACGCCCAGTGCCTTTTCCAAACTTCAGTACAGCGCTCTCATCGATGCGGCGCGAGAATCATCTTTTCGATATTTTTTGGGAAGTGAATTTCTCCTCTGATCCTTTTTCGTGATATGCTCTGACAAACTTACGAGGCACTTCGACATGAAACATTCAGAGCTTCTCTGGATCCAGAACATGGCGCGTTTGGCATGCGGCAGACCACTGCAGGGAAACCAGCCTGCGGAAATTCTAAGCCAATCATTTGCGCTTTTCCTCGAAGAGCTTACGGCAATTCTCAACGCTCACGTTACATACTTCAACGATCTGGTTATGCAGGAACGCCCAGAGCTTTCCGTCCGCATTTTTAAGCTCGGTGTGCCGCGCTCAGGAATCATGCTACTGCGTGGCAAAGAAAAACTCGTGCTACAAAACGATGGCTTTCGCCTCCGAGTCCGCATCGTTCAAATTCAAACCTATCAGGAACAGAGCGTTGATGCCTTCGATGTTGATGCTTTCGTGAATCCTGACGGTGGCGTCAGTTGGGTAGCCTCCCACGACAAGCAGCGAGTTAACCCACTTCTACTCGTTCAAGAATATTTGGGCCGCTTCATGACCCACGGCGCGCAAGCCTTCTCGCGCGGACGCACGACCACAACACGTAACGGCGCCGGATTGGCTCAAGAGTCAACGGTTTCTGCTCCGTGAGTTGTTGAATTCACATTCCGCTCTGATATGGTCCGGGGGTTTATTCAACCCCCGGTCTTTTTTTTTGGAGCTGAGCATGGAAAAGGTGGCTGTCAAACCGGACGGACTTTCGCTGGCGAAGGGCAAGATTACGCTTTCGCGCGAAGAAATTCTCTCAGATTACCGGGTTGGCTATCGAAGCCGCTTGGCGAGCCTCGCAGGCCGCAAAGAAGTGCTCACAGGTAAGGCAAAATTTGGAATCTTTGGCGATGGCAAAGAAGTTCCGCAGCTGGCAATGGCAAAGGCCTTTCGAGAGGGAGACATCCGAAGCGGCTACTACCGCGACCAAACCTTCATGATGGCTGCTGGCCTCCTCTCAGTGCGAGAGTTCTTTTCCCAACTTTACGCCGATACTACCGTAGAGCTCGAGCCAGCCTCAGCTGGCAGACAAATGAACTGTCACTTCGCAACGCGGATGCTCGACAAACAGGGAAAATGGCTTCCTCTTGTTGAAAGAAAGCAATCATCGTCGGATATTTCGCCAACCGCTGGGCAAATGTCTCGACTTCTTGGTCTTGCTTACGCCTCTAAGCTCTACCGCAACGAGCCTTCAATTGCGGCAGCAGCGGGTGGGTTTTCAAGAAATGGAAATGAAGTGGCTTTTGGCACTATAGGCGATGCCAGCACGAGTGAAGGGATATTCTGGGAAACGCTCAACGCAGCTGGCGTTCTTCAAGTTCCACTCGTCATGTCAGTTTGGGACGATGGCTATGGGATTTCGGTTCCTCGCGAACACCAAACGATAAAGAGCTCAATTTCAGAGGCTCTCTCGGGTTTTCAATCTCGAGGCTCCGCAAAAGGCTTTGATATTCATATCGTTGCAGGCTGGGACTACCCTAAAATCGTTGAAGCGTACTTAACGGGCGTTGAGAAAACCCGCCGTGAACATACTCCTGCTTTATTTCACGTTGTAGAACTAACTCAGCCTCAAGGACATTCGACAAGTGGAAGTCACGAACGCTACAAAACCAAAGAGCGCCTCGCCTGGGAAGAAGACCACGATTGCTTAAAGCGAATGCGACGTTGGATTATCGAACAGCGTTTTGCAAACGAAGCAGATCTCGACACCATGGAAAATGAAGATCGCAAGCTCGTTGAAGAAGCTCGCAAAGAAGCCTGGGAATTGTACCTGGCTCCCTTGCGCAATGAGCGCCAAGAGGCCCAAGCCAAACTCGATGCTCTTACGCAGGCCGGACTTCAAGCATCAGCCTTAGTTGGCAAGTTTGCAGACGAGCTGCGCAACGGTGTCACGCTCAACCGCAAACTCATCCATTCAAATTTGCGCAAAGCGGTGATTGCTCTGCGAGGCGAGCGACACTCTCTTGCTGATGAACTGCGCTCCTATTGCGAAGCTTACTTCGAAACCAACAGACGCCGCTACGGCTCACACCTGCACAGTGAATCACAGGAAAATCCACTCAACATCAGTGGTGTTCCAGCGTGCTATTCCGAATCATCTGAAACCGTTGACGGACGCGTTGTTCTGCTCAAACTCTTTGATCACTACTTCCAACACAATCCACGCTTCTTTGCGCTCGGGGAAGATGTAGGCAAGTTGGGAGACGTAAATCTTGTTTTTGAAGGCCTGAATGCAAAATACGGGGATTTGCGTGTCACTGACACCGGAATCCGTGAGGCCACAATATTGGGCCAAGGAATCGGCAGCGCTCTGCGTGGACTCCGCCCTTTGGTTGACATCCAGTATTTGGATTATTTGCTCTACTCTCTGCAAATCATGTCCGATGATTTGGCTACACTCCACTTTCGCACAGCAGGTGGTCAAAAAGCTCCCGTGATTATTCGGACCAAGGGTCATCGTCTCGAGGGGATTTGGCACACTGGTTCGCCCATTGGCATGATCCTCAGCGCTGTTCGCGGCATTCACGTTTGTGTTCCTCGCAACATGACGCAGGCTGCGGGCCTCTACAATACACTCTTTGCCGGCGACAACCCTGCTTTGGTGATCGAGGTACTCAATGCATATCGCTTGAAGGAGCGAATTCCCGACAACCTCAGCGAATTCAGAATTCCATTAGGAGTTCCCGAGATCATTCATGAGGGAACCGATATTAGTATCGTTACTTACGGCGCATGCGTTAGAGTTGCGCAAGAGGCTGCAGCAGAACTGAGCCCACTTGGAGTCTCAGTTGAAATTATCGATGTGCAAACCCTTTTGCCCTTCGATACTCAAGGCTCTATTGCGAAATCATTAGAAAAAACAAATATGGTCCTATTTCTGGATGAAGACGTGCCAGGGGGAGCATCGGCGTATATGCTCCAACAAGTGCTAGAGATTCAGAAGGCGTATAATTTACTTGATGCGCCCCCAAGAACTCTGTGCGCCTTGGCAAGCCGAACCCCGTACGCAAGCGATGGCGACTACTACTGCAAGCCCAGCACAGAAGATGTTGTAGAACTTATTCTTTCGATGATGCGCGAACGTTTTGGGGAACGCTTTCCGAACTGATAAAGAGGTGGTTCAAAAATGGCTCCGAAATTTGCAACGTCATGCTTCTTTGCGCTGAGCCTTGGCTTTCTTGCATCAAATGCGAACGCTGAAAGTTTGTTAATTTCAGACCCTGCGTTGTTCGAGGATTTGCGCGGCGATCAAGAATCTGTCAAGGGCAAACTGCACATTAAGATTCCCAACCTGCGGAGTAAATTGGGTCAGGTGTGTGTCAGTTTGTTTGACAGCGAAGACGGTTTTCCCGCAGATTCAGGAAAAGCAATTTATTCCTTTTGTATGAGAGCTTCAGAGGCGCAGGAAACTGGATTTGTTTCGATTGAGGGGCTGCCTTTCGGAACGATCGCTTTAGCTCTTTTTCATGATGAAAACAGCGACAAAAAACTCAACACAGGTGTTTTTGGAATTCCGCTCGAAGGTTTTGCTTTTTCTAACAATCCCGCTCTTCGGATTGGAGCTCCCGGCTATCAGGAATGCACTTTTACATTCAGTGATTCTCAGCCGACGCACTTGGTGGAGTTACGCTACCTTCGTTGAAATCGCGAAGCAGAAAATTAATCAACATAACGCACTCCCACCCCATCGATCTCTCCCAGGGTTTGTCCTGTTCGTTTCGTTCAAAACTCCATTCAGTTCGGAAACGGGGAGCTGTACGCGGACACCACTCCATCGTTCTGCGCAGCACATTTGAACTTGCTCCTTCGGCTAAATAAGCAAAAAAGGGATTCTGTCCCTGCCTAACTGCAAGTGCCTGCGAAAGAGAATTAAGAGTTGCCGATTGTTGCCCTATGCTTCTTCTGACAAGCAAATTAACGGATGACAAATGAAGTTCAAAACCTGCCGGTGCAAATTGGGACTGCAATAGCGCAAGCACGCTGTCATCAAGGAAGACAGAGCTCATGTTTTGATTGAGTGGCAGACCAAGATACTTCCAGACGTCGCGAAAAAGCGACCAAAATCCGGGCGTAAAATCACAACGATTATCGCTACTCTCTCGGCATAAACGCCAGTTGTTGTTCTCGATCCAAGTCATCCATCGACGAGCTAACTCAACATCCTTCGTTGCAACCAAATAAGCGAGCACTCCCATGGCCATATCCCGCGAAAAGCTATTAACAGCGTCAGCCGCCACTCGGAATTCAGCTCGCCAGATGCGGCCATCACTCCCCTGAGAACGGCGAACAGCCTCACAGCTCAACTCATCCCCCGACAGACAAAGCAGGCCGTTAAAAAGCGTTGCATCGCCCACATCGCAATTGTCTTTGGACGCGCTCACCCCACAGCGCAGTGCCCAGGCTCTCACGTCATCCCGGAGAACTATTAATTTGGCAATTTCCGAGGGTTCCGACTTTAGCTCGAGCTCGCGCGAAGTTTCCACCCTCTTGCAGGCAGCAGTAAAGCCCCAAGCAATAAAGAACATTCCAAATATTAACCGGCGAAAGAGGGAACCCATGCTTCTTCTCCCTTATCTCCGTTCGGCGAGGGAGATTGAAAACTCAAGAACCCACATTTGCTTGCCATCCCGAGCGGAGGTTGGTACGAATCAGGGAGAGTTATTTGAGGGGGTTGTGGTGAATAAAGAGCAAGTGAAAGCGCGCATTCTCGAGGGAATCCCCGATGCCGAGATTGCTGTTAACGAATTCAGCGGCGGTGACGACCACTACTCTGTTTTGATTGTTTCACCTCTCTTCGCAGGAAAGAAACTGCTTGCTAGGCACAGATTAGTTCTTGATCTTTTCCAATCTGAAATTGCGACGGGCGAAGTTCATGCACTCACAATGAAAACTCACACTCCGGATGAGTGGGTCACAGAAAAACCAAAACAAATGATGTTCAGTTGAGTATCGCTGGGAGAAATAAATGAATCAGATCTGGAAAGAAAAAATCGAAACCGACGTGCAATCCAACAAAGTTGTTGTCTACATGCGAGGCACGCCGGATCAACCCCGTTGTGGCTTTTCTGCCCGTGTCATGCGTGTTTTCACAGAACTCAATATGCCTTTCAAAACAGAAGACATGGACTCCGATCCGGAATTGTGGAAGACACTTTCGGATATAAACAACTGGCCAACAGCGCCACAAATTTACATCAACGGAGAATTCGTTGGTGGGTGCGATATCGTCACTGAAATGTATCGCTCCGGTGACCTTCAAAAAGAGCTTGGTCTCGCCTAAATAACCACCGTTTGATGTTAAAGCAGAAATAGCTCAGGCTGTGTCATTCAGCCTGAGCTATATTTAATTTAGTCAAGATTGCACTTTGTATAGTCGAGTGACGCGCCCCCAACGGGCCAGGGATACTTTTGAATGTCGTTAGTATCCAAAGAACAACGGTGAATCTTGTCGATGAGCGCATAGTCGAGTTTGCCTTTGGTTGGTTTGTCCTTGGCTTCAATCAGCCAAAGAAAATCTGGTGCTGTTCCACTGCGGCCTGCCGCAAGCGATGAGTCCTTGGCGTTTTCGGTTGTGGGAATCAATCCCCACTCCCCACCAACAAGATTTTGTTTTGAGTCGAGTTCCAACGTGTACATCACCGTATCAACGTCGACCGCTTCATCGGTGGCGCGATAGGTAAGCTTTGGACCATTCTCAACTCCATAAAAAAGCTTCGCCTTCATCTGCACCAAATATGCAGTACCTTTAGCTCTATAATCCCGGAAAAGATCGTCAATTTCGGCAACCGGCACAGGCTCGTCAGCCACACTCAGTGTGCCATCTTTATCGTTTTTCTTGATTGGCAATGGAGTCAATTCGAATTTGTGCACAGGTTGGTTCCACACCTGCGCTGTGCGAGTTCTATCCATGACAAATCCCACTTTTTTGTCCAATATAAGCCCCTTGAGAGCCATGTGCAGAGTCATAGGATTCGTGTCACGACAAGCCAGAGAAATATTCAGAATTGCTTTCTGACCGCCTGTGTAATCGCGGGCCCGAATGTTCGGCAAATATTTGGAAAATGTTGCCATATCTGGATAGACAAAAACCTGCACAGCTTCCTCGCCAGCGCCGCCTGTCCAAACTGCGACCCGCGGATTATCGTCGTTGACCTTATTCGAGAGTACCGTCAAACCACGCTGACTTTGGCCAGTCGCGATAAAGACAATTTCGCCCTTGTCTGTTTCAGTGCATGATTTATTTCCCTCACCTAAGCACAGTTTGCCATCGGCAACTCGGCCTAGTCGGTCGCGAATTAATTTATCACTATCACAACGCTGGCTTGCAAATTTAGCTGGGGGCGATTGATCTGCATATATTTTTGTCAACAGTCCGCGGATATCTCCTTCGGTGAGAAAAATCTCTTTTCCACCACGCGTGGCAAGAACTCCGTGCTTTGGTGTTGCTTCATTAAGCGCAGCAACTGCCCAACCATGGCAATGTCCCATCCATTCCCAAGGTTCTTCAAAAGAACTGCTATAGTTCAAATAATTTTGCCAACTGGTTGAGAGCATGTTGAGCGACTCTGACATTTTTTCTGCAACTGGAATGCTCGCTTTTTGCCAGGCTTTGAGCTCCTGCTCGTAACTCTCCTTCGCGTCAAATTTCATTGCATTAAAGTCTCGCATCTGTTGCTCTATTTTTTCGAGTTCAACTTGCTTTGCCTTAATTTGAGAAATATTTCCGACCACGGCATTTTGAACTGTCGAAATCTGTTGAATAGTTTCCTGCGAATTAATTCTAGTTCGGAGATTGGGATCCTTCAGAAATCCTTTGAGCCTGAGCACTGTCGCAGTGTCGTCCCGAACTTTTGAAATGAGTGAGTTAATTTCGCGCGACAATTGATCTGTTTGGACGCTGAGTTGTTGCTGTTGCTTCGCAAGACTTTCAAGTTTCTCACGCGACTGTTTCAAATTTGGAGAAGCCATAAAGAGCTTTTCATTCTCTTCCAGCGCGGAAAGCAAACTTGCATTCAATGGAGCATTGCCGAGTCGGAGAAGTTCATATTTTTCTGCAGGTGAAAGCACGTTCAGCTGCTCTTTATTGCCTTTATTCCAAGCGTCGAGCATCTGGGTCACCTGCTGGTAGGGCGTTTCTGGAACCTTTGCAATTGAAGCACCTGCCCCCACGGGAACCGCCCACCTGGCTGCCATACCGCGCTCGAAAAGCGGCCAATATGTGTCAGTCCAAGGACCACTCCGCTCACCTGATTTAATTCCCTTCAGTTCATTCCAGGACATTGTCGCCGGAAGCCCCAAACGCTCTGGTTTGTCGGCGTCACCTGGAGCCTCATAGACTCCAGAATTGTATCTTCGTTGCTTACATCCAGTGAGCAAAGCAAACGCTAGCAAACCAGAAACAATTCCATAGGCACTCACGGTTCGATTCATTTGAACCCTCATTGATCATATTTCGACGAAAGTTCTGCCAGATAAGCTCCTCTTCGGAAACAGAGGAATTGGGCCAAAGCACTCCCGTCAAAAGAGCGACGATCAGTCAATACTTTCCCAATTATTCCGATTCACGAGTAAAGGGAGAGAGATGTGGTTTGGCGACTGCAGACATATTACAAGCAGAACAAGAAGAGTCTCTTTCGTGAGATGCGCTTCTGGAGCTTATTGTGTCTTTGGGTTGTAGCATTTGTTGCAAGCAATAGAACTAGCTGGAAAGATGCCGCTGAAACCAATCAATTACAAAGCTTTGCCTCAGCGACAGAAAAATCACTCGACGACTTTGTAAAGCGGAGTGCGTTCTGGGCGACTACATCCCTTCGTCTTAGCGGATTTACTGATTCAATGACTCCCGCCGAACTCAAAAGCCACATCGCGAGTTGGAGCTCACTGCTGGAAAGTCATGATGAATGGCTGTCGACTTATATCGTCACTCGTCGACATGGATTTGAAGCAGGAGTGGCTGCAACTCTAGTATCTTCTCAGGTGGTCAAACTTTTCGCAGAGGACAAAGAATCGCCCATTGCGTGGCGCAACGAGACACAGGCCGCTGCTCTCCAGTTGATCTCAGGAGTCAAAGAGAATCAAAATAGAAATCTGGCATTTGTAAGAAGCCTGAAGAAAGGTTCACAATGGATTCAATTTGCAGTCAAATCTCAATCATCAAAACCAGGATGGTCCACCTGGGTCGTCCACACATTTTCAGAGAAAATGTTTCCAAATCTTCAGGCAGAAAATCCACTCGCTGAAGTAGCCCTTTTCAATCCTGAAACAAAAAAGTTTCTTTTTTCAAAAGGCTTTTCTGCTCTCAAGATCGAGTCCAGCGAGTTACAAGCATTTATCCAAATGCGAAAAACCATCCAGGGAGCTGAGGAAAGCAAATTTGCCCTCAGCAAAAAAGAAGTTTGGCTTTCTTGGACCAAATCGTCATCGAATCAATGGATATTATTACAAGCACTGCCAAATTCAAAAATTCCCGTTCCACAATTTGAGAATGCGCCATCATTCTTGAAGGAGTGGAGCATGACACTCGCTTGGCTCGTAACCAGTTGTCTTCTTCTCTACTGGACGTTCATGGAAAAAATGTGGTGCTTGAGAGTGCAAAAGAGCAGCGCAGAGATTGCAGCAGAGTCCAACGACATTGAAACATACAAACCAGATCAATCATCCTTAGACCAAACAAACCTTCGCAAACATGAGGCAGAACGTGAGTTTTGTAGACATCTTCTTTCGGATATTGGCTCCACGGGAAGAATTCAACTTGCCGGTAAAGCCACGGCAAACGTTGAGGTCAGATCGTCCACTCTCTACAAAGGCTCTTGGTGGCTCCTTGAGAACATTGACAGTAGTAGAGTTTTGGCTGCCATTGGCGACGCAAGTGGGCAGGGGCTCGCAGCCGGCACAGCTGCATATTCTGTAAAATACGTTCTTGGGAGGGCTCTGAAAGAGGCCTCAGAGCTTAACGACAACGAGCTGTTGCTCAAAAAGCTTTATAGCTTGGCGGCCTTGTCAGCAGAGGGAGTGCTGCTTGGTTCAACTCATTGCTCAGCATTTTTGGCCATAATCGATCTGGATTTACAGAAGATGGTTTTTATAAATGCAGGATATCCGGGGCCCATGCTGAAGTTAGGTGCACGCAAGAATATCGTGCTCACTCCGCACTCAGACCCCATGGGACTTGGCAGCGATTCAATTCCATTGCCTCGTTGGGTGAATCTGAATCCCGGTTGCGAGCTTGTTATCTGCAACATTGGAAGCCGTAACACAGACCTCACTGAGCTCGATGAATCAGAACTCATAAAAATCTTTATTCATCCATTCGGGCAATCTCAGAGAACCGTTTCCGAAGAAATTGAAGAGGACGCGGCCTAATGTTTTTACAGAAACGGGCCGTTATTTTTTGAGGATCACCCACCGCGAAACGCAACTTGCTGGGTCTGAATCTCTAGCTCGCGCATCCAATATACATGCAAGTATCTGTAATATTAATAATTTAAACTTCAACTTAACAAATCCTGATACTTCCCGAAACACATTTCAGGCTCTATTCGGGAGGATCTCCATGAAAACTGTTGTGGCGCTGCCTGTCTTTTGGCTTATCGCTTGCGGTCAGGCAAATCAAAACGAGAGCCGGCTCATCCAAAGCTCTCCTATAGCTGTGTCGGCAAGACAATCCGAAGGCGATGAATTGTTAGGAATCGCTGCAGCCAAAGCAGATTAGCAGGGAAGCTTCGCCTCCGTCGTAAACGTGAAGACCAAGAAACCGCCGCTCAACGCAGAACTGGCTTTTGGCAACATGATTAGGTTCACGGATCCTGGCACGCAAAACAATTGCTCTGGCGCCTTCGCCTTCGAGCCGGATCCAGCCTCACCGGAAACGATGGCTATCGTCTACTTTTACACAGCAACACACTGTTTTGAGAAAATAAATCCGCTCGGGTTCACAAGTATTTCATTATCCCAAAGGGTTGCGGATGGCTTACCAATTCTGGGCGCCACTAGGTTCCTGAAACCTTACGTGAATACATCTCGAGCTGCAGCTGCTGTGACAAAATCCAATCCTGAAGTTCTACACGACGGCCCCCAACGAACAGATATTATCAGATTCAGGCAGTTCGGAACGTCTCTTGCACAAGCCAAATTAAGCTTCCTGCCCTCCTGCCCCAACGCAACCGAACTTCCCGTAGGGCGCGAACTTGCGATCGGGGTGCTTGCAGACGATGCGGCTGGAATAGTTCAGGCCAATAGCAAGGTCGGATTGATATTCAACAGCAGCGGCCCCGAGAACTCTCAGCCTCTCAGAATTGCCAATTCGGGCATCGGTAAAACTTTTTTGCTCGACAGAGTGGGCTCAGTTCCGGGAGAGTCTGGAGGGCCAATTTGGCTGATAGACGGTGATAAAAATATAGATAAGATGAACGCATATCTTTGCCTACAGGGCGTCCTCAGCCGTGAAGTGATTGCACCAGAGATCATTTCCCCGAGGGGGGGTTACGAATTGAAGATAAGTTCATATTACACGCCAGCTACAAAACTATCGGACACCATTCGCTGGGTCAAAGTTCAGTGATTATCTTAATACAAGGAACACGCTCATGAAGCAGCAAACGATTCTGAAAATCTCTGGGCTTCTCCTGATGGCTGGCGCGTCTCTCTTGTATGGAAATGCAGCCAAAGCGGGATCCAACAGCGGCTCTTCACTCAGCACTGTTGGATTCAGTTGCGACAACAGAACGAGCGTGGCTGGTAACTTCGCTGGGTGGTGCACGACCGTGAACGCCAACCTCATCAAAAACAAGTGCGTGGTGGTTGTTCATGTAAACTCACCAATCCAAAACTGCGGTTGGCAGGGCTGTGGCTACATGAGTTTTGTCAGCGAGCGCCCGTTGCTGCAAGATAGCAATGTTGTCGAATATGGAATCGCAACCCCAAGGGGAGTGAGTAATTTGCCTGCCGCTTGGGAGTTCAGCCGCGGTACCGTTATGCCGAAGGCACCTTTTCCAAGACATTATCTCACAGTCGATCAATTCGTTCAGGAACGGGAAAAATGCAAAAAACTGCCTTTAACAGTCATTAACAATGAAATCGCGGCTGGCACAGTGCTTGGTAGAATTTGCGGTGTGACACCAGAGGTTATGTCATTAAATCCTTATTACTTCTGCATGCTCGAAAAGAAAGTGATACCGAATCAGTGACCCTCGACTGCAATTATTACCCATCTAGCCAATGACACTCTTAAAAATATGTCACTGAAGACTCCGATAGCAAGAATGGAGTCTTCTTTTATGAACAGCAGTAGGTTTCAGTTATTGAAATATTTTATGAGGCATCTGATTCTGGGAATCATGTCTCTGCCGGCTGTTTTTTTTCCTGCAGCAACGGCTCAAGAGATGCAGGAAAATCTTCAGGTCGAATATTCATTCATCGACGAAAATATCAAGACTCCTCCACAACTCAATGAAAATCTGGTTTGGCAACCATTTAATTCTCAAAAAAACAATTTAATTCCACGCAAAGCAGAAACACTTTGGCTAAAAATCGTGACACAAAGTGTGAATAATGAGCCAGTGACACTGAAGTTTGAAAAAGTCTTTATGCGCTTCAAAGTGTTCTCTCGCGACGGCAAAATGTTGTACGCATTTGGGGGCGACAAAGGATACGCTGGTTTTCCACCCCACCTCCTCACACTCAATCCAGATAATAATCGCTCCGAATTTTACATGCGTGTGGAATCTGAACACCAACGCATAGGGCCGGTTGGAAGGATAGCTTTAGGCCAGCGTTCAGAATTCCTTCTGCAGATGCTCAAAGAAGATCTCGTCCCAATTTTTGTTTCTAGTATCCTTGCTATACTCAGCATCTCTGGATTATTTTTATTTTTGTTTTACAGAAACGTCAGAACCTATTTACATCTAGCACTTTTTTCGACATGCGCGCTTTTTTATCTTGTTGCTGGTTTGCGACTACGGCACCAACTGGGTCTCGATCCAGCTCTGTTAGGCAACCTCAGCCTCATTGGTCTTTTTAGTTCTCCGCTGTTTTTTATAAAGTTCTATTCGAATATATTTTCCATCAGAGAAAATAACTGGATAAAATCGGCTCTATGGTTCAATGTTTTATTCGTGGCAATTTCACTCACAGGTTTCCTCTTCAGCCCGCTCGGACTTCTCCCATTTCTAACTTATTTCTATGCTTTTTCCGTGCCAATTTTCACGGCAATCTTCGCCCACTCACTTTTAAAATTACGCAAGCACACATACGCCAAAACATTTTGCTTGGGATTCGCCTTCCTATTCCTTGGTGGGCTGTGGGAGATGGCGAACGAAATCCGGCTCTTTAATTCAAATTTCCGCATGCTTCACGTGGGCATCCTGCTCTTTTTCCTTTGCCTGACTGCAATGCAGGGGCAGTTCTTCACAAAGATTTTTCAGAACGCAAGGAAGAACGAGCTTGCAGAGATTGCGGCAAGAGATCGACTGCAGCGAGTCTTCGACTGCACTTATGCACTTTCGCAGGCCCGCAACTACCGCCAAGCTCTCGCTGCAGTTGCATCTGCGATCAGCAAGCAGCTCAGCCTTTCTGGGCATCAATTCACGATCGATTTCATGCTCACTCGGGTCTCTTTTATGGAAAAAAATAGTGGTGATGGAGAGTTCGTACACTTCACTTATGTAAACAATGGAAATCATGAGGAAGGTGAAATTTACGAAATCTCTGCTTCAGACAGCGATAAACCGCCCAACTCACTTGTTCCACACAGAGAATTGGCGCCTGCGACTTAAATTCCGGTCATCCGAAACACTGACGCAATTAGGGAATACATTTCTTCTGCACCAGAATCTGTTCTGACTGTACCTCTGGAAACAAACTCCCTAGATGGTGCAATCATCATTCGCCGTTATGATAAAAACTCATTCGGCCAAGACGAGCATCAGCAGGTGATAAAGTTCCTCAATGCAGTTTCTGCGAGCTTGCTGATTGCTCTGAAGAACATAGAATATCTTAGTGATGTCAGAAAAAGGGCTCAAATGGATGTTCAACTTGATGCAGCTGAATCGATCCAGAGCGCACTTCTACCTCCCTCACTGAACCTTGATAATGTTGCTCTGTCTTCATACGCTCGCAGCGCAGGCAAAACAGGCGGCGACTGGTTTGGCTATTATCACAGCGAGAAAAGACATCGTCTTTTCGTGACCATTGGAGACGTCACCGGACACGATTTCGCGGCTTCAATTGTAACAGGCGTGGCAGCCGGCATTATCAAAAGCTGGGAATCGTATAACTCCGACGATTACGATTCAGCATTCGAAGCAGTTCAACAACTTGCGCAGCACGTGAATCGAGTCATGCTGGATGCGAACCGCGGACTAAAATTCATGTCGATGCTTTTTGTCTGCCTCGAACTCGACACAGGCATGTGCCATGTCGTGAGTGCAGGGCACCCACACCCATTTCATATTGTGCCAAACCAGCGACCTGAATCGGTGGTCGTCTCTGGTTCACTTTTAGGTATCGATCCGAATGCAACCTTCAGCGCAGAGACAATCAACCTGAGTCCTAAGGATTCACTTGTTCTCTATACTGACGGACTGCTGGAAAACACCGGACCAAACGGCGAATGCATGACACGACGATCGATTTTGCAGTTTTGCCGCAATGTCGTCCTCGACTCAGTCAATTTGGATTCATTTGTGAAATTCGCGCGCGATATTTGGAAATCACATCCGCCAGATGATGATGTCTCGATTGTAGCCATTACCTGGAAACCAGAAGCGAATACGACTGTTTCTGCGGCGTAGTATTTTGAAGTTGGCTTTAGATCGAAGAAATTTTCAATGATGAAAATTCGAAAAGGAGTGGCTCCCCAGGCCGGGTTTGAACCGACGACACGCGGATTAACAGTCCGCTGCTCTACCAACTGAGCTACTGGGGAACGCGACAGGGTATAGATTTTCGCGGAATGAAGGTCAAGCCATTCGGGCAAAAAAAAAAGGCTTATGGAATAAGCCCTTCTCCCTTAAGAACATCGCCCTTGCCCCAGGAAAACTCCCAGCGATGAACTCTCTGTCCAGCGACGAGTGGATTGAGGACATCTAGCCTCTTGAGGCGCCGGTGAAAGTTACCAGGGTCGATGTCCTGTCCTGAAAGCAATCCAACCAACAGTCGCAGATCTTGAATGGAAAACACTTTGGGCAACAGTTCGAATGCGAGCGAGGAATGGCGAATCCAGTAGGGAACGCACGCCAGCGCATCACGAACGAAAAGACGACAGTCGTGGGACAGATGGCTGGTTTCGGAGAAAAGCTCCTCGGGAGTCAACCAAACGCCGCGTGCATCGGGTGCGAGCTCGCTCGGAATAGCTACAACCCGAACGATGGCAACACTCTGTGCGCCTTCAAACAACAAATCGCGGTCGTAGACGTCCACCACGCGATCTTTGCACTTAGAAGATGAAATCCACCCCGAGAGCTCCTCCACATCGCACTGCGCGAGTAATTCACGCAGAACGTATTCAAGAGCAGACTTCTGAAGAAGATCGGTTTTGAGAAGCAAGTTTGGAAGAAGTTGCTTCTCTGTAGAGGGGTCGCGTTTCACTAGAACACGCAACTCACCTGTATGGGTGGATACTGGAACCAGAATCAACTCGGTCTTGGCAGACATAGGCTGAGAGTCCTCATTTCTTGGCTTGTGGACTCTGCCCTCCTTGATCAAGACGGGTGAGCACGTCAAGCCATTTCGTTTCCATGACGAAAACTTCGGGTTTGTCGGCGCGCTTTACATACACAGCTTTTTCGTTGTTGGGAACACGATTTCCAACCAACAACTCAAATTGTGGCTTCTTTGTGTCAGTTGACGCCAAAGTGAAGCGAGTCAGGGGCCTATCAAGGCCAAATGTTGGCAAATTAATTGTTTCATCGGCATCCAAAACGTCTTCAGCAGTTATGAATTCCCAATCTTCAACAAACTTTCTCGCATCTTCATTAGCAATTTTCTCAGGATTCTTGGCGTCTTTCGCAACCTCTACGCCCGCTTTGTACCAAGCCGAGCCTTCTTTTTGATAGACAATCCCGGATAAAGTCTTCAAGGAGCTGATATCATTAAAACTAATACCTGAGAGAACACGCCGATCGCGGAAAAACTTTAACGAAGGCGCAAGGTCTGAGAATTTTGTCAATTCGACACTTCCCACAGAACCATCCGCCATTGTCAGAAAGAGAGACTCACTCGTCAGGCCCATCTGAATTGTCTGAATGACCTTTCCGTCTTCAGCCTTCAGAACAAGGGTGGCATTGGGTTGCGCCAGGCCTAATGAAGCTTTGTTTTGCTCATTGACAGACGCAGCTTCAGTTATTTTATCGGCTCTCAGGCGAATAAATGAATCGAGATAAAGACCAACCTGATTATTGTCTGCCGCAATTTTCTTTGGCTGAACGACAGACCAAACATTCTGATTGTTCTCTTTGATTTTATTCAACACGATGCTCGTGCCATCGTTTTTATTGAGTTCAAATGATGAGACATCGGAGACCGAAAAATCACCAATCACTTTGGAGCGAAGATCTTTGAGATCTTTTGCAAGCGTTGATGCAATTGAATTACCAGCAACAAGTAGACCATCGCGATCCGTGCTAATTGCATAAATGGACAGCGCATTAAATGCAGAGCCGGCACCTGAGCCGATTCCAACATCGCTCCCCAACCATAACTTCAATTCACGCGCCTTTGTTCCTGACTCTTTGTTTGCCGCAACATTCAAAACGATTGCGACGCGGGGTTTTTCAAAGCCGTAATTCTTTGCAAGAGATGGATCACCACTTTTCAAGCCATCTGCTGCCTTTTTGGCATCTTCCAAGTGCTGTTCATAATTGGTTGACTGCACTGCAGCGATAAGGTTGTTAATGGCATCTTGGTCGGGCTTTGGGCCTTGTGGCTCAAGCAACTTCCAATTCGACGTACTGTTTTCCCGTTGAAAAACGAACTGACCAAACTTGTTCTGAAGTTTGATTTTTAGGACATCTTTGCTTTCAAAGTCGAGCAAACGAAACTCTTGTTTCTTACTTACTTCCTCTTTCTCGGCGAGGTGCTGGTCAAGGACCAGCCCTCCCCAGATTGCGGCTCCCGCTGCAACCGCGATCGAAATCTTGATCCACGACTTCATGCAGACCTCCGGCGAACATAGATATAAAAGCCAGAGAGCGCAGTCAGGAGTGGAAGAATAAAGGCAAACAAGAATACAAAATTACCAGGATTGCGCTCCATTTTGAACCGCTTGGGTGCAAAATCTTTGTTAGGGATGCTCACCAGATCTTTTTCCTTGTAGAGGTGTGCAACGGAAATCGGAATGAGGTTGGTCGTTGTTGGAATGGCGCGCTCAAAAGCCACTGGGTCGAAGCCAAGCACAACAACTTCCGCAGAGTCTTTGTCTTTTGAAGCATCGCTCGCCAGATCGCTTGGCTTGGATTTATCTCCAGCCGAGCTGCTTTGAGATGCGCCGTCGAGAGAAACCTTTCCCGTTGAATCTTTCGAAGCAAGCGTTGCGCTCGGAATTCCCTCAGCAAGCTTTGCCGGATTCTCGATTTCGACATCCAAGGCAACCGGATAAGTTTTCTTAGGATCAAAGCCAGCGTTTGGAGTGAGGCGAAGATCTCCTTCCAGAGGCAAACGATTGCGCTGATCTTCGGTCAAGGTCACTGGTGCTGCGTGCATAGCAGACATCAACACAGTGGCCTTAAGTTTGGGAGCACTCGGATCGCTTGTCGCAGGGGCTTCAAAGACCATGGCACGAGCACCATCTGCCAAACCGATATCATTGACACCAAATGGGCTAGTGATCGGTGATTGTCGTGAAAATTCGCCCACAACAATAGGTGGACGCAGTGGATCGAGCTGCGCAAGTTGCGCGCCAAACGCAGTGGCACCTTTGTTGTTGAGCAAGACAGTTGAATCAAGCTTGATTCCCAAATCAGCCATGAGCTTTGGCATACCTGGATCTCTGTAGGGGTTGAGAACCAGAATCAGACGACCGCCCCTCGCAAGAAATCGGCGCAACATGTTTTCAACGATGATCGAGTACGGACCTTTTGCAGGGCCAGCAACCACCATTTGAGCCTCTGCGGGAAGGACTTCGGTGACCTTGTGTTGTACCACTTCGTACGCACGGTTGCGAAGAATTTCAGCCACATTCGCGTAATTCCTGTTTCCTTCCATGCCCGTCGGGTGCTCACCATTTCCCGTGAGAAAGTAAACAACTCTCTTTGTTTTGGTCAGGCTGAGAATGGCGTTTGTCAGCTTGCTTTCAGTCACGCTACCTATGACTTCATTCCGATTGCCATCTTTTGTGACAAGAACCATGCGGCTATAGCCGGTCGGACGCACCTGCGCCAAGGAAGCCTCGTCTGAGAGACTCAAAGCGAATTGCTGAACCTTGGGTGAGGTTTCAGAAAACAAACGACGCAACTGCCCACTTTCATCACAATAGCGCTCGCGCGGATCTTGCGACGGGACACAGAAAATCTGGATATCGTTTTTGAGGTCTTTGAGAACATTGACCGTCTCGACACTGAGTGAGTTCACCTTGCGTTGCGTGAGGTCGAATGTTTTGCTGAAGCGTTCGCGGTTGAGCAACGTCGCCGCACCAATGATGATGACAATTCCAAGCACACTCCAAACAGCCGCAAGAAAGAATTCTTTTGGCGCATAACGCTCTGAAGGACTTGAAACCAAGCGTCCCTCGGGATCGCGCTCAGGCCATGGGGCGATAACAGAGATCAACGCAACAACACAGGCCGCAAGCAAGCCAATGGGAAGTTGAGGAGCGATTGAAGACAAATTTGTCCACAACAGCACAACAAGCAAAAGGGCCAGAATGAGTCCAATCGAAAGTTCAAGGCGATATTTTTTCATTTCAAACTCTCCAGCGCTTGGTTTCAACAACCAACCGACTCAGGAACAGAAAGGTTGCAACAATTGCCAAATAAATGGCTACCGACGAGGTTTTGAGAACTCCACGAGAGAGCTCGTTGCCGAGCTCAAGAATATTCACAGACCTCTGGTACCACTCAGGCACACCCTTGATGTAGGCACTGAAAAGAAAAAGAATGATGAAAAAGACAGAACCAAGATAACTAATAACGGCATTTTGGGTGAGCGAAGCCACGAAGATGCCAATTGCAACAATTGCGGCGATGTTAAGCAAGAGTCCGGTGAATCCTGCTGCCATCACCTTATAGTCGGGTTCAGCAAATACAGCAGCGTAAAGCGGATATATCAGGAGCAAAACACCAATAACCACAAAGTAGAACATAATTCCCAGGAATTTTCCTGCGATGATTGCGCCAGAAGTAATAGGGGCTCCGGCATGCAACCGAAATGTCCCCTGCGCGAGTTCTTCACTCATCACACGCATCGTGAAAATTGGAACCACAAAAATATTGATGTAATTCAGGAAACCAATGAGGCTGCCCATAATGTCGGCAACCGGATCAACAGCTTCACCCCGCATCAACAATTGGTTGGTGACGATTGTAAAAAGCAATCCTGAAACTAGGAACAGAATGCATGCAGCAATCCATCCAACAGGAGTGCCGAGAAATCCGCGAAAATCGCGCTGCGCAATGGTCAAGGCGGCTTTCATGCTTGTCCCCCGAGATTCATGGTCTGGCTTTTGATGGCATTGAAAAACAGTGATTCGAGTCCGGTGCGATGCTCGTAAACGCTCGTGAGTCCGAAGCCCTGCTGCACGAGCTGACTATTCACCTGAACCATGTTCGCAGTTCTTGCGTCCCCGTAAAAGTCGTCCTTAAAATTCACAAGAACGCTGTTGGGCTTGCCCGAGTAGAGTTCGACCTTGGATACAAACGTTTTCTCTTTAAACCAGGTCATCGCAGAATCAAGTTTATCTGCAAATGAAAACACGATGGACGGCTTGCCTGTGCCAACATCTTCCAATGTTGATTCGGCAGCAATTTGTCCCTGATTAATGATGATGACATCATCACATGTAGCCTGAACTTCGGAAAGAATATGTGAACTGAGAATAACAGTTCGATCCTTGGCGAGCTTGCGAATTAATTCGCGAATGTGAACGATCTGATTTGGATCGAGACCTTCTGTAGGCTCATCGAGAATCAGAACTTTAGGTTGATGCACCAGCGCCGAACAAAGAGCGACTCGTTGCCGATATCCCTTGGACAGATTGCCAACCAAGCGATCTGCAACATCGGTCACATCACAATCGTTTAAAACGCGATCGACCGCAGATTTTCGCTGCACTGACGGCACACCGCGAAGTTTTGCGACGAAGTGAACGAAGTCGGCAACCCGCATTTCTTTGTACAGAGGCGGGTTGTCTGGGAGGTATCCGACAACCTCTTTCACCTCTCTCGTTTGAGTTACAACGTCAAACCCGCAAATTTTTGCGGTCCCGTCGCTTGGCCCCAACAAACCCGCAAGAATATCCATTGTAGTTGATTTCCCAGCGCCATTTGGCCCGAGAAAACCACACACACGCCCCACGCCAACCGAAAAGTTGAGACCGTGCAGAACTTTTCGCTCTCCGTAGAGCTTCACAAGGTCCTTAACCTCAATCATTGTCACCCCTAACTATAGAGAACTTCAAATGAGCTTTGTGTTACGTATAGTTTTTCCAAAGCGCGGTAGAGTATACGCTCGTTGGCTTTTGTCAGTCAAATTTACAACACGGGATACGATGCCCATCGAGCCCAACCGGAAGCCTCGGTTACACTCAAGTTGGATCTAAAGCTCTTCAACAAGGTTGTGGATATGAATAGGCGCAAATTCGGCGACAAGTCCTTGTCAAAGCAGGTTGCAGAGCTCAACAAACGAGCGGTTGCCCAAAACAAGGTCGTGAGCTTGGACGACTACCGGGCTGCATCTAAAAGACTCGAAACCAAGACGATCCTTGTGGTTGACGACGAGTTAGTGATGCGCAATGCCATCAAAAGAATCTTTGAAAAAGACAATTATCGGGTTTTAGTTGCCAAGGATGCAATGGAGCTCTCTAAGATCATCGAGGACACTCGCATCGACCTCATACTTCTCGATATCAATCTTCCTTGGGTCGATGGATACGAGCTTTGTGGGCTTCTGAAAGCAAAACCGATGCTCAAAGATTTGCCGGTTGCATTCATTTCTGGCAACAAAACAGAAGAAGACATCCGCCGAGGATTCGAAGCTGGCTGCGATGAGTACATCACAAAGCCATTCGATGTAGACGAAATTCAGCGCACGGTGCGTGGTCTCCTGACCAGAACGGGCTGAAAAATGACCGCCTCACAAAAAAGCATTGTAATGAAATTCGGGGGAGCAGCAGTTAGCTCTCCCGAAAGATTTCTTGAGATCGCAGAACTCATCCGCAGAAAGATAAAAGAGAATTTACCGCTGGTTGTTGTCGTGAGCGCAATGGGCAACACAACCGATGAGCTCATAACACTTGCACACAAAGTTCATCCCAACCCACCCTCTCGTGAACTCGACATGTTGGTTTCGGTTGGGGAAAGAATTAGCGTCTCGCTCCTGGCCATGGCTTTATCGAAGCTTGGCCAGGATGCAGTGAGCTTTACTGGCAGTCAAAGCGGCATTCTCACCGACGAGGCACACACCGACGCGCGCATCATCGACGTAAAACCCCAACGCATTCTGACCGCACTTGCCGGAAATAAAATTGTCATTGTTGCAGGTTTTCAAGGCATGTGCGTTAAAACAGGTGACATTACGACACTGGGCCGCGGCGGCTCGGACACAACCGCCGTTGCCTTAGCTGCGGCACTTTCAGCGCACCACGTGGAATTCTACAAAGACGTAGAGGGCATCTTTGATGCAGACCCCAAAAAGATACCCGCTGCCAGAAAATTCGAGCAGATGTCGTTTTCCGAGGCACTCGCAATCACCAAAGCAGGAGCGCAGGTTCTTCAGCCTCGCTGCATCGAAATAGCCAAGCTCAACTCAATTCCGCTTTGGGTGCTTCCATTTGAGAAGGCGTCCCATCAAAAATCAAATTCTCTGGGGACTTGGATTGGAAAATCTGATTGCCAGTCAAACAGCCCACAAAAACATCCCATTTTCGAAAAACAATAAAATTATCGCTGTCTGATGAGCTCATGAAGAATAGAATTTGTTTTTCTGCGCACGGGGCTATCGGTTTCATTTTCCGAGAAACGTGTCAGCCAATCTGCTAACTTCTGTCTTTCATCAGCATTCAGCTCGGAGTGTGAAAACAAATCAAGAACTTTTTCACGCAACGGACCAGCGACGCTTTTTTGCCTCGACAAAATCGATTTCGCTGCCATCAGGCTTTTTTCCGAGACAGGCAAGTGAACAAGAGCATCAACAACTCGGATACGAACCTCGACATCGGAATCGAATTCCAAACGCGCAAGAAGCTTACTTTCAACAACTGGCGAATTCATAAAGCGAAGTGCCATCACGGCATCAGCTCGAATATCAGCTCGAGGGTGATTCAATAACTTAAGAATTGGTGCAGCGGACGAGGGCAGTCCAGCATTCCCAAGCACCGCCAAGCTTTCTTTTATGTCCTCAATATCCCCATTTGAATCGTTTAATCTATTGATGTAACTCAGCAACAAATCTTCACCTTTCTTGTGATCAGTTTTGCTGAGTGTGTGCACAATAGAACCCAAGGCCAGCGCTGCTGTTGAGGAGAAGTCTCGGTCGGAAAGACGAGATTGGGCAACGAGAAATTCGATGGTCTCCGAAGACGGCTGCTCACTTAGTCCTAAAACAGGAATAATTGCAGAAAATGAACGCCAGTCGCCCCTTCTCTGTTCAACAAGGTCGCACAACATTCCTTGGACATCAGAACTTCCCACAGCTCCTAAGGCAGCCACGAGAGGAGCAAAGGCCTCATCGGTTGCTTCTAATCCCAAAAGCCCTTCACGAATTATTACTAAATTTTCTTTATTTCTCGAGAACATTTGCAAATTATTGAGAGCTCTGTTTCGCAACAAAACATCATTGCTCACAGAGGCTGAAACTATGGCTGCAAATTCACCCTCTCCTATGACCTGCGCGTTTTTCGATGCCACAGATGAAGGAAAGCTGGAATTGGAAGAGTCCTGCTGCTTCTGCGGGTCATTGTCGCTTGCTGCATTACGAAAATTATTTATCTGAATCGAGGGTGTGTCATTAAGAAGATTTTTTGAAAAATCTGAATTATCGTCTTTTGAAAAATGAAACAAAAGCAATCCTGAAAATAAAATTAAACTCGCAAAAAAAATGAACCGACGACTCAACGCTCTGCGCTGTCCCAACAGATCACCGCCTGCATTTTTTTCTTTGATTTCAGTCGTTTTTGACATTGTAAAGCGCGAAACCTCAGTTCAAAATTACCAAGAAACGCGAAATTCATCGTTGCTACTCAATGTGTGACAATGTAAGCTCCGCCAGTTCTTCGTGCAAGAAATATAACCATATGTTCTGACTAATCTTTACTCGGAGGTCTTTCCATGAACTTCGTTGCACAAACCGCTCTCACAATGGGCATCGTCGCAATCTCTTCCGCATTGAGCCCACGCATCGAGGCCAATCAGAATGATTTGAACAACATCAAACTGAAGGCACCCGCTCAAGCAAAATACCTCCCTTACAAGCAATTCACCCAACGAGATGTCGTAACGTCGGCTCCAATGTCTGGAAGCGCTATTGAACTCTTCGACGGCAGAGTCATACCTCTGAACCAATATTTGCTCGAACTTAACGGAATCGAGCGAGAGCTTAACTCTTACGGTGTGACACTCCGTTCACAAAGCGATGACCTTGGTGTTGTGGCTTATTCTGCCGCACCAAAGCCCGTTTTTAAAAACAATCTTCCAGAGAAAAACTCACCCGAAAGTGAAGCCCGATGGAGCCATCAAATTTCCCATGAGCTTGCAAGTGTGAACTCAGCCGGGCAAATAACACAAAGAGAACTGTCCTCTAGCGATGTGGGAGTAGAACTCGACCGAACCACAAGCCATATGGTGTCTGGTCGCTTTTTGAGCGCTGAGTCGCCATCAATTGCGCAAATTGTGCAACGCGCCGTCCGTATGAATGACGGAACCGAACAAAAAGAAACTCAAATCTACGTAAATGGCAAACAAGTCTTCCGACGTGGCCGCATTGATGAGCAAGAGGGACGTATTTGGAGCACAGCCTTCGATGTCCCCTTCAAAAGCATCACGGTTCCTGTGGGCCCCGCTACTCTTGAGGCAAAGATAGGCGTGCGCGGCAGTGTCAATCTCGATTTGGAATTGAACCCAGGGCGTTCGAACGCAGCGGCTCCAGAATATTCCATGGCCTTTAAGCCTCACATTTTAGCCGACGGCTATGTAACCACAAAGACATCTCCTACCAACGTCGGTGACGCTGGATTGGAGGGTGCAATAACGCTTGCCAAAAACACCCTCGACATAAATGGAGTCGCGGCTCTGACTCGTGGCTTCAAAATTGAAGTCAAAGAAATCACCGTGGACAACCTTTTTGAAGGATTCAACGGCCGAATTTTCGGATACGCCAACGTAACAATTCCTGGTAAAAAGGCATCGGACGGCAACAAAAAACGCTTTGAAAAAGAATTCTATTCGTGGAACGGCGTAAAAGTCGAACAACGCATTTACGAATACAAGGCCCCTGTTCCACAACCACCCACCCTGTAACACTTCTGCCGCCTCTTGTCTCTGTCCGAGAAGCGTGGATAATCACTTCACCCCGTTTGGGGTGAAGTTCATTTTTATGGGGGTTGGTTTCATGATCAACAAATCTTTTTTTGTGCTCGCATCCGTTCTTTTTGCTGTTCCGGCATTTGGCGCTGACGTTCTGAAGATTGATACTTCGGCAAGCAGCGTTGGCTGGAAGGGCACCAAGAAAATGGGAAGCGCCCACAATGGAAACATCAACATCAAAGAAGGCTCGGTCACGTTCGATCCAAAAGGCTTGCTCACTGCAGGAAACTTTGTTGTCGATATGGGCAGCATGAACAATGAAGATCTCCGAGGCACACCAGATTATGAAAAGAAGCTCGTTGGCCACCTTGCGAGCCCTGATTTTTTTGATGTTGCAAAACACCCGAACGCATCTTTCAAGATCACTGCCGTCAAACCAAATCCCAAGGACAAAAACGAAGTCACCGTTTCTGGTGATTTCACCATGATCGGCAAAACCAATTCAATCACTTTTCCAGCAAAAATATCTGTTGAAAAGGGAGTTGCGTCTGGCGAAGCCACAATTAAAATCGACCGCACCAAATGGGGATTGAAATACGGCTCAGGAAACTTTTTCAAAGAACTGACTGCGGACAAAATCATTAGTGACGAATTCGAGCTCACGCTCAAGCTCGTTGCTAAGAAATAAAAAACATTCTCAATTTGGGTTGAATAGCTTTTAATCAGCCCGAAATCTCAGAACAAGATTTTCGAAGTCTGCCGCCATCCGGTTTCCGATGAGCGGCAGATTCATTTCACTGGCATGTACAATTTCGGAATTTTTTAACGAAGTCACTCCACGTCCGTGAATTCCGCACGGAACGATATGGGAGAACGTGCCAAGAGTGTTTGAAACGTTCAGAGCCAAACCATGTTTGCTGACATGATTTGCCACTCGAACACCAACAGCGCCAATCTTGTTTTGTGCAACCCAAACACCCGGGTTGATTTCGTCTCTTGCAGCCAAGAGCCCCCAGCGTGCACATTCAAGAATCATAATTTCCTCAAGAGCCCAAACTAACCGACGCACTGTTAACCTACGCGCGTCAACACGCACCAAGGGATAAAGAACCAATTGCCCGGGTTCGTGAACCGTGACGCTCCCACCTCGGTCTATTTTTTCAAAGTCTACTCCATGAATTTGGAGCTGATCTTCTGGTGTCACAAGATCAAGAGACCGCTCGCGCAATCCCATTGTGACAACAGGCGGATGTTCTACAATGAGAACAGTTTCTTCGTGGTCGGAGGTTGAAGCAATTGCGCTGTGAAGTTCCTCCATCAGCGCAAGTGCATCTTTATATTTAATCAACCCGAGGTGAACCACACGCATTGAAGGGGCCTTCACTGAATTGCTTCGCGTACCTTAGCCGAGAGAAAATCCATGGTCCAAACTACGATAAAGATCAGCGCAGCCAGCGTTCCAACCTGAGTCCAGTGAGCAAGTCCCTGCTCCTGAATCAGGAGTCCACCGATACCGCCGCCACCCACCAAACCAATGATCGTTGCCATACGCACATTGATATCCCAACGATAAATGGTGAAAGCCAAATAGGGTAGGATGACCTGCGGAACTACGGCGAACCAAGCCACTGCAACATGACTTGCTCCAGTTGCCTCCAAAGCCTCGATGGGGCCATCGTCGACACCCTCGATTGCCTCAGAATATTGTTTCACCAAACTCGAAACACTATGAACCATGAGAGCGAGCGCGCCCGCAAACGGACCAATTCCTATCCAAACTGAAAACAATATCGCCCAAATGATGGGTTCAACAGAGCGAGTGATATTGATGTAAAGACGAACAACCGTATACGAAAGACGTGTTATAAATGAATGCCTTGTTAAGTTTCTTGCGCCGAAAAAAGCTAGAACGAAGGCGACTGGAACTGCAAAAAATGTCGCCATAAATGCGAGATAAACGCTCTCGAGCAACTTCGACACTGCGTTTCCGTAATAAGACGCATCCGTTGGCACGCACTCAAGTGCGAATCGAGGCAGTGACTCAGCAGATGAGTTGAAAACGGAACCAAACGTGTTGCTGAGTGCGATAATTCCATTGAAAATAGATTCAAGCACGACAAATAACGGTTGACCAATGAGGGGTAAGCCGCAGGCCAATTGCAAGACAAGCCGAGCAAAACTCTGAAGCCCAACCAGCTCAGTCATTTTGGTAATTTGAACTTTGGTGAGCACCCAACCAGTGAGAATAGTGAGCAACAAAAGCAAGATGCCTTCCTTGCGCGCAAGCGACCAATGCTCACGGATACGGATGGAATCTTCTGGATTATTGACCTGAAGTTTCGAAATGCTGGCAACCCAAGGACCAAATCCACGCCCGGTTGCGCCAACTCCTGCGCCTATCAAGGCACCCAGCACAAACACTATGCCGCAAGCTCTCCAGCTAAACTCAGAATATCGGCTGTCATAGGCAAGTGATTCTATGAACGAAACAGCCCAAGCACGTGGGACATCATCAATGGCATAGCCTTCAATAAAAGGAAGTGCGACATCCCACCAAATGATGCGAGCCGCTACCAACGCCAAATAGGCCCACACGAGAATTTCAATGACAAATCCAGTTATTTCTCTCGACCGACGCTCGCTCTCAACCAAAGGAACAAAAGATGGAATACGCATTTTTAGTGAATCTCCACTTCTTTGGCCTGCTCGCCGTAAATATCTTTGAACCATTGTGGCGTGATGTCCAAAGGCTTTCCTTCGAACACCTTTTCACCACCCCGAAGCGCCACAACGTGAGTTGCGTACTCGCGGACGAGGCTCAAAAAGTGAAGATTACAAACGACAGTGACGCCATGCTTTTCATTGAGAATCTTCAAATACTGCATGACGGAATTACTCGTAGACGGGTCGAGTGACGCCACTGGCTCATCGGCAAGAAGAAGTTTTGGTTTCTGCATCAGCGTTCGAGCAATGGCGACACGTTGCTGCTGACCGCCCGAGAGACCATCTGCTCTCACTAAAGCCTTGTCAGAGATGCCAACCAACTTTAGAGCGGCATGTGCCTCTTCGATCCATTCCTTTGGCCATCTCTTAAAAATTCCGCCAAAGGGAAGTTCGGCCATCTGCCCAAGCTTACCTGAAAGCACATTAGTGAGAACATCACGCCGCTTAATCAGATTGAAATGCTGAAAGACCATACCGATTCGCTGGCGTGCATGACGAAGTTCTTTGGAAGAGAGAGTTGTCATCTCCTGACCGTCGAAAAGAATAGAGCCTGCTGTAGGCTCATGAATTCGATTAATGCAGCGCAGCATGGTTGATTTGCCAGAGCCCGACAAGCCGATGACGGCCACAAAACTCCCACGAGGAACGTCGAAGCTCACGCCTTTGAGAGCACGAGTGCCGTTCGGATAAACTTTTTCTACGCCATTGATGGAGAGAATTGGCGATGCTTCGTCGACCAATCCGGAATTCGAATCAGAGGCCAGGAACTTCCAGGATGCGTGGGAGCGCGGGTTGAACACACCAAATCTCCTACTTTATTCATAAAAAACGGCACCCTCGAACGGGCAGCTCGGCGTATAAAACAGCACGTGGGAAAACGCCAGAAGTTCTTATATCAGAAGATTTCCAAATCATTTCTGGGTATTGGAAGTGTTGCGGAGAGACTTACCTCGACGCCCTTCGAGCCGTTTGAATAAATTCGGCCGTAGGCTTCCATGTTGGTCAGCACGGTCGCAACATATTTACGCGTTTGCTCGAATGGAATGTCTTCCAGAAACTCATCCAAACTCATTCCTGAATTTCTCTTGAGCCATCTATCTATGGCCTCAGGACCGGCATTGTAGGCTGCAATGGCAAGAGGCAGATTGCTGCTGTAGTAGGTCAACAGACGCGCCAGATACCATGCGCCAAAGGCGATGCTCACTTCGGGCCTGTCGAGATGTGCAGGCTCAAAATCGGGATAACCCGAAAGTTCTGCAATGCGCGCGCCTGATGTTGGCATAATTTGCATGAGGCCACGAGCGCCAACATTGCTCACAACCTGAGGCTGAAACAGTGACTCTGCCCGCATGATACTAAGAACCAACCAAGGACTAACTCCAAACTTTTCAGCCGCCTCAGCAACTTGCGCTCGATATGGAAGAGGATAAAGTAACTTCATCGCTTCCGTATTTTTTGCCAAAAAAACCTTCCAGTCTTTGCTTCGTCCCATTGGAATACTGCCGGTTATTTTTCTTTGAGCCGATGCAAATTGAACGCTTGCATGCGCATCGCCGGCAGCAACCAATACTTCCGCTAATTCCCCGCCAGACGCTCCGAGTGTTTGAAGCCGCTTGCGCAACGGACCACGCATAAGGCCACCTAACCCAGCTTCAATGAGGGCTTCGTGCATCGCATAGCGCTCTGAGAACTTAATTTTATTCCTAAGAGCCGACGTTTCGCCGATGTCAAACTGTGTTAATTTTTTTGCAGCCAAGGCAACCCCGGCTCTCTGAACAGAGACAGGCTGGACTGGAGAAGTGTCGAGTCGCCAACTTGCAAATAAACCATAGTGCGCTGCATTGTCGACATGTGGAATCTTTTTGTACACATCCTTAGCTTCTCTGTGTAAACCCTCACTTTCGTATGCACGGCCCCGCCAATATTGAAACCGGGCTCTTTGCTCATTTCCTGACTCATGCTCCGTTACTGAAAGAGCGAGTGAAAACTGCTTGCTCAGATAGCGAGCCCAAAACGTTCGCCAGGTCACATCCCGCTGACGCAGTAGTCCAGCCAAACTCGAAGCCTCCCGAGCTACATCAACGTATTTCTGAGCATAATGAAGCGAAAGAACGTATCTTGGCCTGGCAGTATTCGCGACGTCGGTCTCCGGATACTGAAGAATAAGGCCACGGTAAAAAGCAGCAGCCTCAACGGGGCGGTGCACACCATTGAGATTTTTTGCATGCAGCATGACGAGTCGGTTGCGGGTAAACGGTGGCTCAAAATTCTGCGAAAGTATAAGTTTGTTTGTGATGTCGACGGCAAAATTGTACTCGCGCACAGAGTGCAACCACTCTACAAGATCAAGTAACTCTGAACGGGTTTGCCCAGATAATGAATCAACTGACGATTGAATGGTTTTTAATGCTGCAGGCAATCCAATCATCGAAAAGACAAAATTGCGAATATCTTCTTGTGCACCAAGGCGTTGCACGAGACCTGAAGCACGTCCTTTTTTATCCGACGCACTGCTAATTTCTTCATCCAATCGACAAATTGTGTCGGGCGTTAATGATTCGCGCAAAGAAAGACTTAAGAAAGGATAATTTCTGAAAATTAATTTCTCAACAATTTGAGCGTCTCGATCTCGATCGAGCCTACGTAATTCGTCAGCCAGCTTCTTCAAAATAAGTTCTTCGTCGCTGGAAAACATTTCGCGCGCCAACTCACTTTTGCGCCTATCAAACAAAGCAAATGCATCGACAACGAGTCCGGCTAGCATCTGATTCTTAAGGGTTTTAAAAACGATTCCTCGGACAGGAAAATTCCATTGCAGAGAAGAAGCTTTAACTTCATTGCCAACCAAAGAAACATACTCTCGCAGCGTTGCTGCGCCATAAAATGCAGCTTCTGCCCAATTCCCTTTGGCCTCCATAAGATCAACATTCAGTGAGTTCCATAGAACACGCAATAACGGGTCGCTTATCAAAGGTCGCGCGGAAACTAAGTCGTTTTCAGCTTGTAAAATCTGGCCATTCGTAAGTTTTCTTTTTGCCCCAGAAACGAGTTCAGCAGCGCGAATTTCGTTGGGTGCCGGCTGATTTTTCAGATTTTTTTTATACGAGGATTGAGCAGACGCGGGAGACACACCCAAACACGCTAAGAGTGAGGCTGAAGCTAATATTTTCTTCACGTGGTGAGTCATCAAACGCACTCCCTCAATTGATTCCCAAAGCGTACCGCAAAGAGGCCTCTGGAACGGCGTCAATCTTGCGAGGTTGCGCTGGCGTATTACGCTCGACACGCTCGGTTATGGTTTTCTGAGCCTAAAAAACCGTAATCCCTAAAATAAAAATCCCTAAACTTTACGGCTGAACAATCGAAAACATTATGGTCGGATTTTACTGACACGCCCTTCTCAAGAGGATTGAAAAAATGAGCGACAGACTCGACAAGCAACATCGGTATCCTTGGGAAGTCATTGAATTGGCCGTCATTTGGTACCAAAGGGACAATCTCACGTACCGAGCTGTTTCTGATAAACTCATACAACACGGCGTAGAAGTTTCGCACAAGACGGTTTTCGAGTGGGTCCAAAAATTCGGGGCGGTTGTTTCAAGAAAGCCGCGCCGTTCAAAACAAGGGTTAGAAACAAGACTCAACGTAGAAGAGTCGTATGTGAAAGTGAATGGCGAATGGAAGTACATGTACCGCTCAACCGACAGTAAAGGCAATATCCTGAACGCTGTTCTCAAAGATCGCAGAAATCTAGCTTCTGCTCGGTCTTTCCTGAAAAGAGCAACCGACGGGAACTGAACTGCTACAGAGTAAAATCAAGCAAATCGTCAAAGATGCTTGATTTTTTCTTTTAATTGCGATCTTTCTTACAATTGGGTACACGTTCGCCCGAACTCTGGCGTTTCGGGAACGTTTCGCTCAGAAACCTCCCCAGGAAACAGCATTACAATTCTATGCAAGAGATATCTGGAGGAAAAATGCAGCAGTTGGCAGGTAACCAATACGTGATCACCCTCGATGACGACCCAATGGTGTCGCGGATTATCGAAAAATCTATATCTTTGCGCTCCCTTGCCTTCTCAACAACCGCAGAGTTTTCTTCACGGACACCTACAATCGAACCGCTCGCCGTGTTCGTTGATATCCATCTAGAAAACGATCAATCTGGCCTCGACATTGTGCCTCAATTGCGTGCTCGGTGGCCGTACTGCCCGATTATTGTCATTACAGCTGACCCAGCCGATGATTGGCTTGTAGATGCCTTTCGAAAGGGTGCCGACGACTTTTTGCTCAAGCCCATAAAACCTCGAGAGGTTCAAGCACGTTTTCAAACAAGGCTCGCTCACCTTCAAGATCGTGCTGCAAAAAGTGCGTTGGCGGCCGGAGACGTGAGTTTGGATACGGCTCATAGAGTGGTCACAGGCCCAATCGGACGACAATTCCTCGCACCTGTAGAAACTCTCCTCCTCGCACAGCTCATCAAGGCAAAAGGAACTGTTGTCCCCAAAGAAACTCTCAAACGTGAGGCATGGGGCCCAGTGCGCGTCAGCGATAACGCGTTCTATCGAAAGCTTTTTGAGCTGCGACGAGCTCTCGAAGGTGTTTCAAGTAGCGTGAAAATCCAATCTGTTTACGGAGCGGGATTGAGCCTCGATGTTCAAACCAACGTGACTCCGATGTTGAACGCACTGTGAAGAACTTCCAGATACAAAAGTTAGCCGAATTGGATTTTGGAATGGCTGAAATTTCTGGAAATTTTGCCAACCTCGATCTCGACCTGTTGCGCGGGCTCGAAGAGCTTTCACCACCGGGACCAGACAATCTCCTCTGTGAGCTTGCGGAGTTGTTCGAAAAAACAACTCCGCAATTACTCAGTGACTTGAAGAGTGCCACCACGAACGCACAGCTTGAGACTGTCGTGCGGATAGCTCATCGACTCAAAGGCTCCGCCGCAAACATCGGCGCTCAAGGCATGGCAAATCTGTGTTCACATCTGGAAAAATCTGCAACCCAGAATTTGACCGAAGTCAATTCGAAATACACTGACGAAATAGTGCACTCTTTCTGTGTTTCGTGCCAAGAAATCAGAAACTGGATAAATCAATTAAAACAATAATAAATCTTACCTAAATAAGAATTTAATCGATTCCAAATATATCGTGCATTTGGGTACGTTAAGGGAGTCACAAGCCACGCTGTTCAACGTATGGAAAGCATCTCATGAGATGTCTAGATTCATCCTGAACAACGTCCCGCCATGCTCACCTGCCAAATCAGGGGGAGACTTCCTGTTTGTAAAAGTCTCCTCCCTCGCCCGAATCGAAAATCAAATTCGGAGGTGAACGATGTCGAAGTATTCGGTCACGCTCTTAAGTCTCATTTCAATGCTCATAGCTGCCGAACAGCCTGGCTTTGCGCAAAAACAAAAGCATACCAACAATCATCCCAAACCCGCGGCAGTTCATGAATCAAATTCACGCGATCGACTGACGTACGAAGATTGTCATTGGGCCTGGGAGCAATTGGAAATTGAGCAAGCACAAGAAATTATTTACGCAGCGAAAAAAGAGCTTCCCGGTGATGGAATCTCCATCGCTCACATCGATACGGGAATTATTCCCTTCCTTGCTCTGCAGCGAAATTCTGACTCTGGGCTATACTTAGCCGGGCTTCTTTGGGGACCAAAAATCAATTCATTCATGGGAATTATGAACTTTGTTCAACCCCACTTACCAGCCATCGACAACAATCCGAAAGCAGCGAACTTTGGACATGGCACCGAGACTGCAAGCTTGATCGTTGGCTCGCTTCCAGAAACGAATGTTCCAGGCTGGGGTTTCAAAGGCGTTGCCCCTTGGGCACGCTTGCTACCAATCAAAGTGACCGACAGTGTTGTTATGGTTGGAAACATTTCAACAGGTGGAACAGCGGATTTGCGCAATCTTGCCGAGGGAATACGCCTCGCAACCAAACTGGGTGCGCAAGTTATGACAATTAGCCTTGGCGCGGTCTTTGACCAAAAGAATTTCATAAAAACCGCTGTGAATGAAGCTCTCGAACAAGGAATTATCGTAGTTGCAGCAGCCGGACAAACTCTCCCCATCGACTTTGTTCCGTTGCCAGCAAATCTTCCAGGCGTCATTAGCGTGACCGCATCTACGCGTCCTCTAGGACATTGGCAGGAAGCTTTCAGCGGCAAAAACATATCTTGGGCAGCCCCCGGAGAAGACGTTTGCCACTTCGGTATAGATCGAAATGCACGAAATCCGCCTCGACTTTCACAGCTTCAACAAGTGAGCCAAATCCTCTCTCGAAACGGCGCAGAAATGACATTGCAGGGCATAGTTCGTCGCTCGAGTGGTACAAGTTATTCCACCGCCTTCTCTGCAGGGGCTGCCGCGCTTTGGTTGCAGCATCACAATTCAAGCGCGCTGGCAAAGCTCTATGGTAAAAAGAACATCAGCAAATTGTTTATGGCAGTGGCTCGCGAAATGGCTATGGAAACACCTCCCGGATGGAACACCGACAAACACGGAGCGGGAATCATCAATATTCGCAAGCTTCTTGAAGCACCTCTCCCCTGTCGTTCGGTCGACACTTCTGAAAATTGTGCTGTCAAGTTGTCCGCCTTCCTGAGTTCAGCATCAAGATGACACCCCGATCATGTTGCGGAAACAAATTTACAGGTAAGCTCCCGGACAAATTCTTCCTGCGGAGTCTATCAATATGGTTGCCCTGTGCTTTTATTTTCAGGTTCATCAGCCCTATCGTTTGCGTCAAGTCAGACTCGATGAAAATGCACCCGCAGAGAGTTTGTTTAGCGACGAAAAAAACAGAAGCGTTTTTCATAAGGTTGCTGAAAAATGCTACTGGCCCATGGGTAAACTGCTCGAACACTTGCTTCTGAAATATCCAAACGACTTTAGAGTTTCATTTTCCTTCAGCGGCACTTTTCTGAGTCAGTGCAAAGAATATGATCCAAATCTTTATGCATTGTACTCATTTCTCGGCCGCCTTCCCAATGCGCACATCATTTGCGAGACGTCACACCACTCGCTTGCTGCGCTGCGTTCTCCCAGCGAATTCAAGAGTCAAGTGGCAGAACAACTTGTGACCCTGAAAGAACTTTTCAATAAAGTTCCGCGCGTTTTTCGCAACACAGAACTTATATACTCTGACTCGATTGGCACAATGGTGTCGCAACTCGGGTTCGAAGGATGCCTTCTCGAAGGATGGGATCCCTGGCTGCCCCAAGGCTGGAATGCACACCACATTTTCAAGCACCCAACACAGAGCGGTCTCAGACTTTTACCCAAGAGCTACAAACTTTCCGACGACATGGCTTTCCGCTTCTCGGATCGCAACTGGGCAAGTTGGCCGCTCACAGCAGATCGCTATGTCAATTGGCTTGAGTCGCTGCTCGACGGCAAGCATGAATTCATCGGACTTTTCATGGACTATGAAACCTTTGGTGAACACCAATGGGCTGACTCAGGAATCTTCCACTTCTTCGAAGATCTTATTCACAGGGTCGTTTCTCATCCAAATCTTCATTTTGTTGGTGTCGAGGATGCCCTCAATTTTGAGTCACGCAGCGCTATGTCTGTTCCAGTTCCTACGAGCTGGGCTGACACCGAACGCGATCTCTCCGCATGGCTCAGCAACCCCCTGCAAGAGGAAGCTCTCGATAGAATTATGGCGCTTGAACCCTTGGTAAATTCTCTGAATTCACCTGTCTTGAAAGAACAATGGCGCAAGCTGCAAACAAGCGATCACTTTTACTACATGTGCATCAAGTATTCCCATGATGGGGATGTCCATAAATATTTTAGCCCCTATGATTCGCCCTATGATGCCTATTTGGATCACCGGAGCGCTGTCGAAGCATTTGAAAGAGTCTGCCTCGCAAGCCGCGATGCACAGAAAACCATAATGAAGCAAAGAGAAATTGAATCTGTGCATTTAATCAACATAACGCCATCGGAAAGTCGAGAAATTAAGCTTAGCCTTTCCTAAGACGCGCGGGGGTTTTACCCGCACGTCTTTTTTCGAGGGGGGCGTCGCGATGAAAGCACCTTCGACTCTGGCAGCTCAGGATTTCCGCAAGAAACTGACGACCGACTCTGCACATTCTAGAATTTCCTTTGCCGTAGCCGCTCTAATTCCGATCGCAATTTTTAGTTTTTCCGCTTGTTCATATGAAGATGAAACGCAGCGAAAGTCTCGTGTTTTCGAAGCATGGGATGTCATCAATGAGCCATCACGCTTCGGCAGAACATACGAAGTACGTCTGGACAAATTACCCATGTCGGGTCGGATCGATCGAATTCCTTGGTCTGATTCCTATTGGTCGACTCAAAGAGCGGGCATTGCTTACCGCTGGTTGAGTCCTTCAGGCAGCCCATTTGCCTACAGCTTGCCCTCGAGACAATCGGTTCAGTCGATGACTCAGCAACAGATCTCCGCACTGTCTCCGGCTGAAAAATTAGATATCTTCACGGGCCGCTTCGACTTTCCAACGGTAAAATCCGAACGAAAGCGAACATACCCTGGAGCAGCGGCATGGGAAGGCCTGTGTCATGGTTGGGCACCTGCTGCAATAGAATTCCGCGAACCACAACCTGTGACACTGAAGGGTGCGAATGGTATTTCGGTTTCGTTCGGTTCATCGGACGTGAAAGCTCTCCTCACTTGGCATATGGCAACACGTAACTCGGCACCTGCCGTTGGCCTCGGGGCACGCTGTAACACCTTCGGAACGTTGGGATTGAATACGCCGCCCTGTCGAGATGCAAACGCCGGAGCCTTTCACATCGTGATTACAAACCAGCTTGGGATTTTGAAGGAAGGGTTTGTTGCCGACGTAGCAAGGATGGGCGAAGTTTGGAATCAGCCCATTTATAGGTTCCAGAGCAGGGAAATTGCCAGGCAAGGTCCTTCGCCTGGCTCTGCACCAGGGACAACAAAAGAGATCACCATCGAAACTGAAATGCATTACTCGATGGAAGTGGAAGCACAGTGGAATGCGCTAGGGCAACTTCTCGAACGCCCTGCCGTGAGCTCAGCACTCTACCGATACCGCCTAGAGATAGACGCCGGAGGACGTATCCGTGGAGGCGTTTGGTTGCAAGATGCGAGGCCAGATTTCATTTGGCTTCAACGAAGCGGGACTTTTTCGGGAAACGATTCCGCCATCGAGCAAATCTATGAAGCATCGATCCGATAACAACCGGCGCAAAGATGAAAAATAGTGACGGCCCTTTCGCAAGGGCTGGACTCGACGCAACTGAGCCGCAAACTGTGCGACGTGGCTGAATTGGCTGATACAAGCTTCCACTGAACGGTGGAAGAGCTGGTTTTCCCTCTCCAGTGAATGTGACTTTATTTTTCGGAGTCTCTATGAGAGGCAAACCACTCTCTAGGGATTCTTCAACATCAACATCGCGAAGTATAGAACTGATTGGTGGGCATAATGCATTTGTGTCGGGCGTTGTTGATGTGAAGAATAAACGCTTCACAAACTCATTTGCAATGGGAGAACGCAGCGAATCAGCGGTCAGATTCTCTTGTTTCTCAAAATTCCCTGCACTCACATAAACTGCGCAGGCAAATTGGTAATTTGTTGCGAGTGGTGGAAGTAAATCGATGGCATCCCATACAATTTTGTCGATTTGATTGTAGCCGCTTTTCCACTCAGCAAAAACTAGCCGCAGGCTCCACAATGCAGAACTGAGAATATCTCCAACATTGTATGGATTCCAGCGTCCAGAGGGACTAAACAGGGAAGAATCGAGTGCTGTGCCCAAATTTCCCTGGCGAAGAGGCTCGCCTCCATAAATGCTCTCACCAAGACGATTATTCCCTGTGATTGCATAAGCAAAATAATCAGCTAACCCCTCTTGAATAACCCTTGCCTGACTCGCAGAAGTATTGGGCTGAACCGATCGATAAATGATGTGATGAGAAAACTCATGAAATAGAACATCGGAATCTTTGCTTAAAAAAGAAAGAGTGCCAGATGTGACATTATCTTCAGCTCCCGTTGAGACAACTATCGCTGGGTTGTCACTTTCTAGTGCTGAGCTTCGAGGTACGTAAAAGGGAGCATTAGTGGCATCGGCTCGAACAAACACATCGATCGGACCTTTAAGAGCAAAATTCTCGAAGGACTTTTTCTGTGTGTCGCTTTGGATACCCCGATGCCATTCCATGGCCCTCTGCATCGAGTAAAATCCGACCATCTCGGAATACTCGGAGGATTCGTAGGGATATCTGTAGAATCCACCCGCAGAACGAGCATAATTTCCGCACTTTTCGTATGAAATCTTACTTCCTTGACAATTCAACACACGGAAAAATTTATTCCTAAGATACGAAACGTCGATGAGGTCAGAAAGTTGGATTTCCTCAAGCCCAGCTGCAGCAGAAGCCACCTTATTCTCTCGGTAAAGCAGAGCTTTTGCGTTTGCATGAAGCGGCAAAGGCACCTCCTCACCCCAAAAACCGTCCGATTCGCGCATCCAGTAAATACGCCCTCGGTCCGTACGAAGCTTCCACCAACTCACCAACTCGCCATTTTCGATATGAAAAATAGGCTTTGGCTCAGAGATTTCCCAACTTCCAGTTCGCATATGTTCAGCAAAGAAACTCTTCGCCTGAATCGCATCTAGCCTATGCCCTGCCGAAAAAGAGAAGGCATCTGCTGTCATGTCTGTTGCCGGATAAAATCCAGCAAACCAGAACGGCTCGTGAGTTCTCGCTTCAAAGCCAATTTTAAATTGAGTTGCATGAAGCTCAATTCCATCCCAATGCCAGCTTCCTGTCTGAATCGAAGAAGGCTGAAACGGATGATCCAAAAAACCCGGGAATGATTCGAGCCCTGGCTGCAAACGCGCCATGCGCGTCTCATCAACAAGAGTCGCGGGGGAGACAAACAACCTTGCCGCTACAGCGGATGCCAGAACCCCGTTGGAAAACAACATTGAAGACACCTCGGTTGCAGTTTACTGGAATAGATTTGGATTGAGCCCTGCAATTTTTTTCCTTGTTGATTTTCTTGCAATAACAGACATTTGATTCATGAAAAGTGAGCTTTCATTAAAACCGTATTGCGCGCCTAAAAGCTTGCACAAACAACGCTGTTCCTCAGTCACAACGTTGCTTGCTTCGGTGATCTTTCTTTTTTGCGGCCCGACGCTGCTTGCCTATGGACAAACTCCAACCAAAGTCCAAGACGGAGTGAGCGGAACGATCGGTAAAGGGCGAAAAAACATTCAACGCACTGCCTGTATCGTTCCGGTCAAGATTCGTGGAATGAATGAAGGCGAATTAGCTGAAGTACTGGATGATTCAAAAAATAGGGTGGCTGTCGTCAAACTAGAACGTCTCAGTCGCTCTTCTGGAAAACTGGCTGCCACTGTGATCGTCGGTGAGGAAAAATGCTCTTCCTTGGCGGGCTTCACCATCAGACCTATGAGCCTTGAGGCTGGTTTGACTCTCAATGGGCCCCCTGCAGATGAAGGTTCAATTCTTCAAGTTGCTCCTCAGTATGTTGTTTATCAAAATAGCTTGCCAGGCCTAGCTCTGAATAAATTTTTGAGCCCTGGCTACACGCAACGCGGCTTCGGACTGCGCGCATCTGGTTTGTTTCCACGAAAGCCTTTAAAAATATCAAAAATAAACTTGCAAGGAACCAGCGGAATTCATTGGACCAGCGCAGCAACGTCGCCTTCCATCGATCTCGTAAAAAATGGAAAAGTTCTGGGTATGCAAAAGCTATCCACCCAAACTCTAAAAATTCAAGCCGGAGCAAGAATTCTCTCTCTGAACTCGCAACTTTCGACGGAAGCTGGTGCCGTTTTATATAATAGTTTCAGTAACAAGTCGGCAATAATTGCAACAGGCGGCGACTCTGATCAACTCTTTCCAGCCTTACGTGACGTGAGTGGTCGGGGATTCGGAATCTACGCAGAACAAGGAATAATTATCGCAGGCACGACTCGCGTAGCAGTTTCTGGTGGAATTGGATTGGGCGATTCAATTTCCACGCCTATTGTGGAAGACGGAGAATCAACCAACACAAGTGAAAAATTTTCGATTCAGGGTGCGCCGATTTTTGCTGGACTGAGTATCTATCTGCCCATTCAAAAATGGGCCTTCACTGAGTTTAACCTACACTTCAACAGCATGAGTCTTCAGCTACCACTTGTGAATGGACAAGTCACAAAGGCACAATTTGAAACACTCGGTCTCTCTGCTGGGGTTGGCATTCGCTTTTAGGCGAGATTCAGGCGACTTCTTTATAGTCTTGAAAACTCTTCAATGAAGACTCAGTGTTTAGCTCTTCTTGCACCGAGGGCAAAAAGGAATAACTGACCACAAATCTTGGGTTTGGCGAATTTTCATCATACCAGATTTCGCCACCCACTGACTCAACAAGTTCACGGCAGATAGATAATCCCAAACCCAGGCCTTGACCCGTGCGCTTGGTTGAAAAAAATGGCTTAAAAAGATTCGATTGAATTTTTTTGCCCACAGCAGGCCCAGCATTGGTCACCGAAATTTCAACGGAACCGCCTTGCTCTGAGATCTCTGCTTCAATCCATCTGTGAGCTTGCCGAGGAAGCTCACAGACAGCATCCACTGCATTTCGAATAAGATTCATCAATACCTGAGCATGCAAAGTTCGGCCACCAGACACCACAATGAGAGGGAACTCTGCAGGCCATCTGAATTCAATTCCATTGCCAGACGTCCACACTTCACTCAAATCATGGACAAGTTGAAAAACTTCTCTCACTTCAACAAAACCGGTCTGAGCCTGACTATCAGGAGAAGAGTAACTCCTGACTGCTTGTGTGAGATGCGCAATATGCTGAAGCTGAATTTCGATGCTAGCAATACATTTGTCTAAAGAATTCTCATCGCTATTTTTTCTTGCTCGCTTCATTTCTTGGATGCGTAATATCGCGGTACTCAGAGGCTGATTAACTTCGTGAACAAGTCGCGCCGAGATGCCCCCTAGAGCTACAAGACGCTCATCGTGAGCAGAGGTACCCAAAGCACCGATTCCATCACTCACGTTGCTAAAGTGCACTAACGAGGGCGCAATTTTCGGAATATGCTCATCATCTCGATTCATGGTCCAGCCCATGAAAGAAAAACTCAAGACAAGTATTGAAGCCGAAAGTACTTCCCACTCCTCTGAACGAATATTTCCAAACTGAAGCAACAGAAGATGCACAAACGCACCGAGCAGGCCACAGCAGACGACATCTGCCCAGGAACGCACACGCTCGCTCCGTATGAAAAGATAGATGAAACCAGCTTCGGCCAGAATCAACAAAACTGCCAAATTTGAGATCTCAACTGAGAGCATTTTTTCGAAGTCTCCGGCGACCGACGCTTGGAGAAGATATCGACACTTTTTGCCTCAGACACGATGAAGATATTTCATCGTATCAATGAAGCTGTCGGATTTCGCTCATAACCAAAAAGCAAAGGGAATCTTCAGGCGAATTGCCAGCGGATGTCCAGTGCCCTGCATACAATACCCATTGAGACGGTTCGCTCATATCTTCTTTGCAATTGACGGGATCGCCCTCAAAGGAAACCCAATCCTCGCCACCACGAGTGGCCTGCAACACCTCCAGATCAAGATATTGCCAGTTTTTTTCACACCGAACTCTGCAAACATATTCGCCTTCATAGGCATAAATCTCACCTTTTGTGAGCCACATAGGCCGAGAGGGCCTTGTCACAGAGATCGGGCGCACGGGAACAGGACGTGGTGTCGCGGATGGAGGCGCCGTAGGCGTATGTATTGGTGTTGGGCGCGGCAGAACATCAACTGAAGCATTGACTCTCTTGAAACCCAAGTGAACACATGTGAGCAGAAGAAGAAAAACAACAACACCATCAAAAAATAGTTTCAGAAAATGACTCTTTTTAGAGGCCATGACATATCTCCTGACTTTTTTTGCTTATAGCAACGTCAGGAGACTGAGGCGTGGTGCAATTTTTTCCTTCCTCAAAGATTCGAGTCAGTCGAAACACGCTATGAGCAGCAGGCAAACCTCACGAGGAAGAATAACGGCCATGAATAGTTTCATTTTTGCTGGGATTATGGCTGCAGTTTGTTCATTTCAAGTTGCGTGCAAGCCAAGAACGTACAATCAGTCGAAGACAAAAGATTTGCTAGTTTCGCCAGACGGAGCATCTGCTCTTTGCGGCATGGTGCCGCCGAGCTTCGAGAGCGCGGGCTCAGAAAGTAAAGCTCGCGTGAGAGTTGCTTGCCCAGGACAATGCAGTGGAATCGATTATCGCAATCGAAAATTTTATCTACTCAATGAGGACATTGTTGCTGGGTATGAATTTATGGTCACTCTTAATACTGGCCGTGAAATAAGAAATCTGTTCGTCTTCGAGCCCTCCGTTGGAATAGGATCTGCGCTGAAAGACTTGAGTCTTGAAAACGAAACCGTGCAAAAATCACTTCAGCAATATAGCATAGACAGTGCGAGTATCACTGCTCTTACCGTGCCTGCTGATGGAAAGATTTTGCTTCTGTCTGGAACAAAAGCTTCATTGTCACAGGCTGGTTTGCTTGATGGCGGAAGTCTCGACTGCGGTGGTCAGCCCATCGAGGGGTCTGTTGATTTAACCGAATTCAAAAACCAGAATTTACTGGATGTAAGGAATTCAACAACATCGCCCAAGTAGTTTAAAAGCCTGCCTCTAATCCGAGTGAAATCGCTAGGCAACTCGCTTGGCCAAGCACAAGATCTGTGCCACCAATTAAATGCAATTCCTTGAGCACTGGCCAACGTGCATATCCGCCAGCCGTCAGGGCGACGCCATTCTTAACCTTTTCATGTCTGGTTTGCATTTCTTCTGACACAAGTCGCTGCCAGGCGACTCCACCCTGAACCGCCAAATCGATGTTGTTTGGCAAACCAGGTTCGAGAATAACTCGCATCTGTGCGCCAACAGATTGCAATGCCCAGCTCGAGTTTTTGACTAACTCAACGCCAGAGAACGTATGATACGACGCACCGACACTGACATCTTTAGAGCTAGCGAATGGAATGGGAAGTTCAAGATCGGCTAACACCTTTCCTGCAAAAAGAGCAGCACCTAGGCGATCCGACTTGAAGTCTTTGGCAGCCGATGTCTTTGCTAGGCCAAAGTTTGCGCGCATCTGATAAATCCAACCATTCGATTGCGACACTGAGGCAGAACCAGGGACAGATGCAGACGATGCAACAGGCTCCGATTCCTTTTTCGAGGCACCTTCATTTTCACCCGTGCCCCTTTGTGCGGAAGGAGTGGCTTGTGGGGCTGCCGTGGCATCTTTCTTTTCAGAGTTGTCCTGTGAATATGCAGTATTCGAAACAGAAAATGTCAGGAAACCTAATGTAACTAGAGCAATGGGCCATTTCCATGTTTGAAGCTCTTGAGTGGAAACCATCTTGAAAACCTCTCGAGTGACTCAATTTAAATTATAAAACATTTCGTTTGACGCGCTCAGAGACCCGCAGAGAGAACCCAAACACGCTGACTTTTCACCCGGTCAAAAAAGAGATTCGGTTCTATGTAGGAAGAAAGCCTCAGCTTCACGAATGCTCTCAGCTCTAAACCCGCACTCCAACCGCCATTACCCCATCCTGCCGAGGCAAGAGTTCGAATAAGGTTGGATCGGAAACCTCCCTCGACACCGAATGCAGGTTTCAACTCCGCAGCAGTCGGGCGATTGATCTCACGAAGTTCACCCGACAAGCGAACAAATCCACGCCCGTCAATGGGTGAAATGGAAAACCCAGCATTCACAATTTGTTTAATTGAATCGGGAGCCCCTACTTTCTCGGCGTCGCTCAGGAACTCAACACTTTTAAAGACAGTATTTCCAGCAAAGCGTAAGCGAGTGTCACCCACGTTTAAAATTGCCAAACCGAAGGTGGGCGACATGGCAGCCACCGGCCGCACCATCAAGCCAAGGTCCAAGCCAATTCCTTGCCCCACACTCACCAAACTCTTCATGGAATTCTCTGGCTCGAGAGCATCATTGAGTGACAGATTTGCTCGCCCGCCTTGCGCGCGGAGCTTATAGTAAGGCGCAGCGCCCAAACTCACCTTGCCGTCGAACAACGGATGCGAGTAACCGAAACGAGCATCGACATCGGCAAGAAGCGCAAGATCTAAAACCTCGGGGAGCAGCTTTGAGTGAATGCCTAATCCAGCAGCAACTCCGCCCGTAAGAGCAAAACCCCAGCGCTTGCGAGCCCAGTACATTTGCAATTTGCTTCCTGCAACCGCACTTTTTGAAGAAACAAGCTCTCCTAAACTAGAGATATTGTCTATTTGCTTTGCGGTATCCTTTTCGGATGCAACCTTACTTGCTGCACTTGAAATTTTAGTTGCATCATCAATGAGATCTCCAATCCCACCGCTTCCCAAGCTGGCAAAAAACTCGATATCCGCAAGGGAAAAAAAGGTTGAATCAAGAAAAGCTAGGCCAGCCGGATTATAAAAGAGGGCATTTTGATCATCGGCAACAGCGGTGAATGCCCCACCAAGCGCCGCTGGTCGCGCTGAAACCATGTGGCTTGGGATTCTCAGAGATGGCGCTTCTGCTTGGGCTGTCATTGATCCAGCAGCCAAAAGACTCGCAGATGCAAAACGCAAAAACTTCAATTTCATGCTCAGAAACTCCCTTTTTCAACAGGGCCTAAATAACTCAGTCAGCGACTCGAACATGTTAAAAAGGATGGGTGCACTTTCACAAGTCAGTTCGTCAACGCGGTGTCGACACCTCTGATGTTTGCTCGTTATATCTACAAACAATTGTATTGCAGTATTCCATCCATTCACGACTGGTTCGAGTTGCTCGTCCAGCAACCATGGCATCAGAAGCCATTCTCAAACCATCCCGCACTTTCTGTAAATCTCGTTCTGCGTGCTCGGCAGCATATTCACTTTGGTCAGTCACTGAAATCAGTTTTGTCTTGTTAACAAAACCAAGATGCGGCAGCCGTGATGTGAGCATTTTATCCGAGCCGACAACGCGAGGCTGTGCACTGCCGTTTTCACGCGGGTGCGAACTCGGAGCCTCTGCAACTAACGCAGAAGAATTGGCAATCTTGATATCCAGCTCTATCAATTTAGTTTGTAAAGATAAATTCTCTCGATCAATTGACTCGCTCCGTTGCCATACTTCAGACATCAATGCGGAGTGCTCATCCGACAATCGCTCCGACGCGTCAAAATCGACAACATGAACCAAGTCTTTTCCATTCTTTCCGAGGCCCAACTTTCTCGCAAGGATGCTGAGTTTTTCGAGTGTATCTTCCAATGCTTCTAATTTCGAGCGAGCCTCAGTGACTTGATATTCTAATGAGTGTTTTCTGAGTTTCGCAAACATGGATTTTGCAAACCAGTACAATCTCGGCTGCCCAGACAGTGCTGCAGCCTCAGTGCGTTTGAGCACGTCCTTATATTGCGCACGCGCAATTGCGAGTTGCTCTTCGGTTTGCTTTCGTTCTTCGCAATACTCTTTCCAAAGCAGCGACAATCGTTCCGCAGCTTCGACACGCACCTTTAGGGCCGTGGCGTTGGCAAGAATTTTGGATTTTATCTTTTCAGATTCTGATTTGAGACGTTGAGGTTCGTCCTGAACCATCTCCATCAGCATCTCGAGCGTTGCTCTCGACATTCGCAAAATTCTCCTCTGCCGTCTGAAGCACGCGCTTCATCTGGTTCACTGCTCTTTGCCAACGACTTCTTGCATTCTCTTGTTTTTCGAGCTCAAGCGCATTGAGGCACATAAATTCATGCGCCAAGAGTCTTTCCGCATCTGCGAGCTGGAGATCGATTCGACCCTCAACAGCCTGCAGAATTCTCTCTTTCCGATCGAGAGTTTTACTGATGCTTGAAAAATTTTCTCTCGATTTCTCATCAAAATCTCGCATGAGCTCCGAATTTTTACCTTCTGCAGACCTTATGTCGAACTCCTTTTTTGACTTTATTTCTCTATCTAATGCCCGACAGCAGTCCTCAAAAATTCTTGGATAAAGCTCTCCGCAATCCACAAACAAAGTTCTAATTCCAACCGCAGTTGCAGCCGCGCTTCGTTCACACTCGTTCAATCTCTCAAAAATCCTCCGAGAAATCGCATCGCGTTCCTGTTCGAGAGCGAGAAGACTTTCTTCATCTCTTTTTGTCGAGCGAGCCCAAAGTATAATTCTAAGTCGATCCCAAATCGTTATTCTCTTGAGCTTTTCCGAACCTCGTCTCTCTTCATCAACGAGCCTCAGTTCAACAAAACCAACGAGCTTTTTTGATTTCTCGAGGGCATCACGCATCTTCCTAAAAGCATTCAGTTCTGCGCTCCAACGCCATGACATGAGAGCTTCTCGCAAGCTCCATGGGATTGTTTTTTCAAACACATCCCAAACAGCGAGCCGTTGCTTCAACCAGGCTCCGCGCCATGCACTCGACGGATTCACATAATGCCCAAATTGCGCCTCAACCTGAAAAGTGCAGCGCGGAATTCCCTCAATGAACGGATTGTCAGCTTTCTCGGCCAATGCATTTCCTTGCTGCTCCTGAAAGCCAAGAACCTTATCGAGTTCCTCGAGCGAACTAAGCAATTCCTCGATTTGCATGATTCGTCTTTTTTCCTTGAGTACTGGCAAAATGACTCGAATCCGAGGAACAAGAAGGGCAAGCGTGTCTCTCGACGACAACGCCTCGCCATATTGCAGCTGATTGGTGGATGCCTTTAATTCACTCATGAATCAAACGGTAGCATGAGCATTCAAATGTGGGGTGGGAATTTTTTAGCGACTTCCACTGCGAGCCACGGTTTTTACGCATCCCGACTTCCAGATGGCTTCTGCTATTTTTTGCTCGCTGCGAGACAATGTATTCCAGAGTTGTAGAAGCAGATCTGGTCGTTGTTGAGCTGTGCGGCGAATTTGCTCGACGCGACGGAACCTGGAAATTTCTGCATGGTGACCCGAAAGTAAAACATTAGGAACTTCCTGCCCAGCAAATTCATGAGGGTGCGTATACTGGGGCGCCTCAAGCAGGCCGTCCTCAAAACTATCGGTACTGGCGCTCTGCGCGTTCCCAAGAACTCCCGGAACAAACCGAGAAATAGAGTCCATCATGCAAACAGCTGCTGGTTCGCCACCCGATAAAACAAAATCGCCGATAGAAAATTCATGATGAGCCCTCGCTGACACGAATCGATGGTCAAAACCTGCATATCTTCCGCAGAGAAAAACAACGTGCTTTGCAGTTTCTGCAAAATGTTTTGCCCACACATTGTTGAAGATTTTTCCGCCTGGAGAAACGTGAATCACTATGGTGTCTGATGTCTGAACTGAGTCGAGCGCTCTAGAGCATACTTCTGGTAATAGCACCATTCCATCGCCGCCACCCACTGGATGAGCATCCACAGTTTTTCGCACATCTGCGGCAAAATCTCTCGGGTTGACACTATCAAATGCCAGCAGCCCCTGCTTAAGGCCTCGGGAAAAAACACCCTCTTCAAGGAGAGGTTCGAAGAAACGAGGAAACAAGGTAAAAGCTGTCATTCGCAAACTCATTTATTCTGCTCATCAAGAAATGCTGGTTCGTCTTTGACCGTGATCTTCTTATTTGGTTCATCGACAGTAATCACAAAATGCTCAGTGAAGGGAAAAAGCACAGTATCATCCTCGCCAGTCGTGCGACGGATTTCGAGAGTCTCTTGTGCTCCAAAATCATGGACTGCAACGACAGATCCAAAAACTCCCGGTCGTCCCTCAACAAACACTTCACACCCTACAAGCTCAGCAACCAGGTACTCTTGCTCGTCGAGTTTAATTTCGTCGCGCGAAACAAAAAGATGTGAATTGTAAATTGATTCAATTTCTTCTCGCGAATTCAACCCGAGCAATTGAAGGGCGAGCTTACCTCCACTGACGTAGGATTTATCGACCTGAACAAGCTTTTCTAGCTTGTTTCTCAACAAAAGAGTCTTATAACCTGGCCAGCTGACCCGATTGTCTTCGGTTTTCAGAAAAAAAGCGCCACGGATACCGTGCGGACGCCCCACCTGCCCCACCCAAAGCCAACCCGCTGGGATGGTGCCAGGGGGTGTAGTCCCATGGTTCGACCTACCGGAAAGCTCACCCTTCTCTTGTCGGACGGGCTTCAATTTGTCACTGTCTGAATCACGTCGCATTGGCTCTCCTCGCGTTCGGCGGTTCGTTTCCCGAAGAAAACGCGGAAAATCCCACCGAGGGGACGACTTAGCCTCGAGTGACAGCCTGCGCAAGGCGATTTCACACTCCGCCGAAGCGCCTCTCTCCCCTCCCCCTGCGGTAAGGATAATCGATGTTCGGCTACGATTACGTTCTTTTTCTTCTCTCACAAGCTCTGAGCGAATTGGGCGACCATCTTTGGAGCCTGGGGCTGAGAAATTATCTTTTTGAAAATAGTCCCTGGACTCCTGCGGCTGGAATTGCCGCAGTCTTTGTTCTTCAGGCAATTCCAGTGTTTCTTTTCGGGCCATGGATCACCGCTAGAATTGGGCGGCAATGGCGAAAAATGGCTTTGGCAGCTGACTTGCTCCGAATGGCTGTCACTTTGACCTTTGCCTTAACGCTGCTTTTCACGCGGACGTCATTGTCGGATGGGCAGTTGATTTTCATGCTCCTTGCGGCGCAACTGTTATTGGAAGCGGGCTCTCTCGTCTTTCAGAATTGCCGAAACTGTCTCGTTCCCGTTCTTTATCCAAACCCTGCCGACATTCCGAAGGCTCATCTTTGGGCCAATGTCGCGAGTTTATCTGCTGCGGGGGTTGTTCCTTTGATTTTTCTGCTGGCGATGCCTTCGCAAGAGAAAATAGAAATTGAATGGCTTGCGTGGGCTGCTCTCATCGACGCCGTCAGCTTCGCTATAAGCGGCGCAGCACTTATGGCACTGAAACGTTCCCGTCGTTTGCAGGAATTTGAAGTAACACCGCAGGGCGAAGAAAAATCTTCATTCATCGGCCACTTCACCCACGGCTTCAAAACTGTGAGAAAATACCCGGGAGCAGCCCGTTTGTTGTTGTTTTCTTTCTTTTACAACATCTGTCTCATGGGACCATTTGAAATCGGGCACATCACATTTCTACGCGGCGACCTGGCTCTTCCGCCTGCAGCATTGGCAATAAACCTTGTTATTTTTCTTGCCGGGATCATTGCAGGAACATTTGCGGCCAATTTTCTCTGGAAAGGCAAGCACGCCAACCATTTAGATCGTTTTTCGAAAGCTATTTTCTGGGATGGTCTGACTTTTTTCCCCATCTGCCTTTTTGCTCTTCTCAAAGACTCAATCCCCCGTGACTCTTTCCTCATCGGCCTTGCCGCGCTGTTCTTTTTTCACTACGCGATGGTGCCCTTCGTCAAGGTCTCTAGGCTCGCAGGAATACAAACTCTCGCAGACAAAAAAGACTGGAGCACTCTATTGGGGTTTCATGCGGTTGCAGTAGAGGGCGCCTCTGCCGTCTCAGTTATTGCGGTTGCGCTTGCGATTCCAAATGTTTCCGGGACGTGGCTGCTTGCACTGGGAGGCGCAGGCGCAACAGTTTGCGGCGCTTTTGGAATGAAATTTCTCAGAAACCGCTAAAAGCTTGAATTTCATTGCTAAAATATCTATATTTTTAAGGGCAGACGATTCGCACGACTAAAATTTTTGTCAGGACGTTGCAAGTGAGCAATTCAAGCCAACCTCTTCTTTACATTGTGGCCACTCCGATTGGAACGCTCTCTGACATGTCACCAAGGGCTCGTGAAACTCTTGCACGGGTTGACTTCATTGCTTGCGAAGACACCCGCCGCACAAAGGAACTTTTTCAAGCACTCGGACTTCCTCATGCACCTCTCGTGAGCCTTCACGAGCACAATGAATCCAACAAATCGGAACAGCTTGTCGAGCGTCTTCTAAATTCTGAAAATCGTATGGCAGCCTTAGTTTCCGATGCTGGTACACCAGCAATAAGCGATCCGGGTGCGATTTTTGTTGACGCGTGCCATCGTGCGCATATCCGCATTGAAAATGTTCCAGGCCCCTCGAGCCTTGTGGCTGCCGTTGCTGCAACGGGCTTTCTTCAACCCCGAGTCATTTTCTCTGGGTTTCTCGGCCGCAACACCAAAGACCAGTTAGAAGAATTCAAAAGATGGACTGCAGTTGCTCCCTGCATCGCGGTTTGCTTTGAAAGCCCCAACCGAATCATTTCAACATTAAAGACGGCCGCTTCTTATTTTCCTCCTGACACGCCGGTCTGTCTTTCGCGAGAAATATCAAAAAAATTTGAAGAACACCTTCGCATGTCACTCAGCGAAATCGTGTCCGCTCTCGAAGGCGGCCATCTCGTGAAGGGCGAATGCATCATCAGCTTTGATGTTGCTTCCTCGCTAGCTTCCGGTGCATCACGGCTAGAGAAAACGATTGAAGAGGTTGTTGAAGAGGCCCTCAAGGCCCTGAACGACAACCCCAATCTTCACCTCAAAGAGCTAACCCGAGCGCTTGCCAGCGAGTATTCACTCAATACCAAAGATCTCTATAACGCTGTCCTATCGATACGCCGTTCATGAAAATCTTGAATGCTCACATCAACTGGCCCGCCATTGAATCATTGCTGGATTCTTGGTTTGCCGGCGGCTTCTCGCGCAGCAGTGCTTTGCCCTTTAACTCGTCAGAATATTCCTGGGAAACTGCACTTTTAGCAGGAGCCATGTTTAAGCGTGGTGCACCAGAGCTCACATGTGTCGCCTCTGGTGAGAAAAGGACAATACCAAGCCATCGTGGCTTTTCGAGTCAGGAATTAATTGCAACACAGTATAAAATATTTTCTGAATTTGAAGATTTCTTGAGCGTCATAGATCATCTAAGTTCTAAAGTCGCCGCTTTGTGTGATGCAAAGGTGCTCGCGCTTCATCCCGAAATAGAAGTCACATTAAACAGAAAAAATATTCGCATTCTTAAAATTGAATGCACAGAAGAAACAAAATCACTTTTTACAATTCAGAGCCTTCTCTCTAAATTTCCCGAAAAGCCAGATCATCTGCTCGTCATAGGCGGCGGAATTTGCTGCGATATAGGCGGTTTCCTTGGGGGCCTTCTCGGTTGCAGAATTCATCTTGTACCAACAACCCTTCTTGCTTCTGTTGATGCTGGCTTGGGCGGTAAAACCGGAGTCAATCACCGCGCAGCAGGGAAAAATCAGATTGGCTTTTTTGTTGCACTAGAAACGATATCGATCATCACCTCTTTACTTAAAACACTGAGCATTACTTGTGTGCGTCAGGGAATTTCGGAAGTTCTTAAGCATTCGTTCTTAGATGGGTCGCTCGAACGCTGGCAGCCAAGCTTCGAAAAATTGATAACAGAAGGGAACATGGCGGCCTTGGAGCCGAAGGAGATTCAATTTCTCCTTAAAGAGAATCTCGATTTTAAAGCACGCATTGTTTCTTTTGACCCCATCGAAAAAAACATTCGCTCTATGCTTAATTTCGGCCACACAACAGCACATTTAATAGAATCTTTGTCAGCAATTCAATCTGCAAAGCAGAACGAAAAATGCAGCGTGATAAGCCACGGCGTGGCCGTGGCAATCGGCCAACTCTGCTTCCTTCGTGTGGGATGGGCAAAGAACGCCCCGCCCGCATATTCGACTCTCCTTGAAACTCTTATTGAAGCAGAAAAAATTCATTTTCCACTTTATAATTTTAAGAGCATCGACCTTGTAGCGAGAAAAATTCTTCGCCAAGACAAAAAAAGATATATCGAGCAAATGAACGATATCCTTTGTATTACACCCTCCTACGGATGCTTGAAAGCAATTCCACAAAAGAATGAATTAGGATTATTTCTCGACATGAACACTAGGCTTCTGGGTGCAGAGAATTTACTTTTGCAACTTAAAATCTCGGGGTTGTTTTCATGACTCACCCATCTACTTCGACACTCTATCCACTTCTTGGGGAACGCCTTTCTCTTGAAATTAAGCCAAGGGAACGGCTCGCTGTGCTTCATTTCAACGACCCGAGCATACGCAATGCAATTTCAGCCGAAGCTGCATCTGCGCTCTCGGAACTCGTGACTCAATGCCAATCACAGAATCAATCGCACCCCGTTGCTCAGCTCATTCACAACGGCACACTTTTGGTTCTTATTCTAAAGTCGCACGTCTCGGGAACCTTTCTTGCGGGCGGCGATCTCAAAGCTATTGCCAATTTTACGCCCGAGGAAGGGCAAAAATTCACGGATGATATGCGTTCCTTTACGCAATTTCTTCGCGAGGGGCCTTTGGTTTCAGTGGCTGCTCTCGCTGGTGTTGCTGCCGGAGGGGGAAGCGAAATCGCACTTGCTTGTGATCTTCGCGTAGCCTTGGAGGCTAATCTTCGCATCGACCTGGCGCAAAGCCGCTGGGGGGTTCCTGCGGGTTGGGGGATGATGAATGATTTGCGAGCTCGGGGGATCTATGGCTCAGAGCGGCGCCGCGGTATCGCGGTCGCGAGTCACGAAAGTTGGAATATCAGCCAGCTCAGTTGGTTTGGCCTACTTGATGCCCGCTTTGACAATTCCCCGAACCCAGAATTTTCTTTTCAAACTTGGCTCGAAGATTTCGTAGTCAGGCTCGCCGATTGCCCCGAGTTATTAAGAAGAGCCCTGATTATAGATCGCCCAAAGCAATCAACTTCTAACCTTGAGGATTTCGACAAGGCGTTGTTCAGTCGATTTTGGCTCGGAGAAGTCCATTTGAAACGCATCGTAGCCTATATTCAGAAACGCTTAGCCAAAAACAGGGAATCTACTCAATCATGAGAGAAATTCGCGATTATTTGAGATTGGTACCAATATTATTTTTAGGACTAATGATCTTGAGCTGTGGTGTGAAGTCGCCACCAACCCCCGTATTGAGCACACCTCCCGGCCTGCTCCAACAGGAGGCTGACAAACGCTTATTGGAAAAACGCGAAAAAGAAAAATCAAAATTATTAAAAACGGAGAAATCGAGACCATGACGAGCGCAAGAATTTGGCCTCGCACTCAATTTTTCGATCTTTTTCCAGAAACGGAACACCCTATTGTCCAGGGTGGAATGGTCTGGGTCAGTGGCGGAAAACTCGCTGCTGCGGTTTCGAATGCTGGTGCTCTCGGACTCGTGGGAGCAGGCTCGATGAAACCCGATTTATTGCAGCATCACATTCGCAAAGCAAAGGCTCTCACAAGCAAGCCATTTGGAGTCAACGTTCCACTTTTATACAAAGATGTTCGGCTGCAACTGCAAATCGCACTCGATGAAGGGATTCGTATCTTTTTTACGAGTGCAGGCTCTCCCAAAACACACACCGAGTGGCTGAAGAGTCATGGTGCCGTGGTTGTGCATGTGACTTCAACTCCTGAACTCGCCCTCAAATGCCAGGATGCTGGTGTTGATGCTGTTGTAGTTGAAGGCTTCGAAGCTGGCGGACACAACGGCCGCGATGAGCTCACAACGCTTGTTCTATTGCAACAAATGCGCGGTAAACTTAATATTCCTGTCATCATTGCGGGTGGTATTGGCTCCGGTGCAGCAATAGCAGCTGCACTTGCGTTAGGCGCCGACGCCGTGCAAATGGGAACAATGTTTGCTGCAACGCAAGAGAGTTCCGCGCATGCTAATTTTAAAAAAGCCATGTTCGACGCCGGTAGTTCATCAACATTCCTGCGTATGAAAAAGCTTTTACCAGTGCGTCTACTAAACAATCCCTTTAGCGAAAATATCCGTCTCGCTGAAGAACAATGTTTGAATGCAGAAGCTCTGAATCAAATTCTAGGCAAGGGGCGCGCCAAGGCAGGTATGCTCGATGGCGATCTAACGGAAGGCGAGCTTGAAATCGGGCAAATTGTCTCCACTGTCGCATCAATACCATCTTGTGAAGAGCTTTTGGCTGCATTGATTGCCGATTACACGCGAGCCAGAAACACCCTCCTCAACTCACTGCAATCCTAATTAATTTTATGATAATTTTTTTATTAGCAAAATAATTATTAATAAAGTAATACACATTTATTGCAGCTTTCAAGGAACAATTTTCATCCCAATTATTTTTTTTTAATTTGTTTTTTCCGATTGTTACACGCAACGCGGCAAAAACCCGTTAAAGATTTCCCAACGTTCCCCGAACATCAGGATGAAAGTTCTGCAGCACGGAGCAAGAGGAAACATCCGGGCAGCTGAGCTTGAGGGCAACAAATTGTTTTGAGGTTCAAGGAGGAATCGCTCATGGGTTTGCGAATCGCCAGCAATGTTCAAGCACTCACGGCGCAGAGAAATCTGAACGCCACCACGGAAGCCAACAATGCAAGCATGGAAAAGCTCGCATCAGGTTTTAGAATCAACAAGGCGGCAGATGACTCTGCGGGACTCGCCATCTCAGAAAAGTTGAAGGCCGACATACGAGGCATCAACATGGCTCGCAGAAATGCGAGCGACGGTGTATCGCTCATCCAAACAGCCGAAGGTGGATTGAATGAGGTTGGTAACATTCTTGGCCGATTGCGCGAGCTCGCTGTGCAAAGCTCCTCCGATACAATTGGTGATACTGAAAGAGGATTCCTTAATAAAGAATTCTCTTCACTCAAAAATGAAATCACCCGAATTGCGAAGTCAACCGAGTACAACGGCACACTTCTCATTGGCGGAGAACTGGACGGAGCAGATGAAGACCTCGCTTCTCGCAGTAACCCCTACCCACTCGAAATTCAAATTGGTAAGAACTACTTTGCAAGCCTTGATTCCAAAGATCAGGCGGCACCTGTAAACGTTCTTAGAATCGACCTGCAGGACATCAACTCAACAGTTGGTGACAAAGGTCTCAATCTCGGCGAAGGAGTCGATGATGGAGCACAGGTGGGCGACAAGGTTGCAGCGCAGTCTTCTATCGAATTGCTCGACACCGCCATCACAAAAGTCTCTGGGTACCGTTCTACACTCGGCGCGCTGCAAAACCGACTCAACTCAGCGATGTCCAACTTGTCAGTGCAATCAGAAAACGCAAATGCAGCCAACAGCCGCATCCGCGACACAGACTTTGCCGAGGAAAGTGCCAAACTGACTCAGACAAATATACTGAAACAGTCTGGTGTGGCAGTTCTCAGCCAAGCCAACCAAACTCCTCAGCTCGCACTGAGATTACTTGGCTAAACCGATGGTTCATGACAAAACTCCTCATTGAACAGGTTAATACCTCTTTCAATGGAGACGCATCGATGAAAGTTGCCCTCATAGGTGCTGGTGCAGCAGGCGCAGCCTGCGTCTCGGTCCTGCGTTCACGCGGGGCCGATTTTTGCGTTTACGAGAAATCTCGTGGTGTCGGAGGACGCCTCTCAACCCGCAGGGTCTCTGGAGTCGTTCCTGAAGGGGATATTTATTACGATCATGGTGCATCCTATTTTTCGTGGTCTCAAAAACTCACAGCGCAGCTCACTGAATCACTTCAACCATCAACGCTCCATCGATTTAAGAATGAAACATGGATCGCCTCGCCATCGATGCCACAACTTGTGAAGGATATGCTCGGGCGAGGTGAAGTTCGTTTGCAAATAGAAATTGACGCGATTGAAGGTCGAGCAGGAGAATGGTTCCTGCGAGAAAAAATCAAACTCCCTGACGTTTCGCCCATTAAACATGGCCCTTTTACCGCAGTCGTCATCACTGCACCCGCTCCTCAAGCACAAGCACTTTTGCGTAAAATAGATTGCTCTTGGAAAAGTCAGCTTTCGCTGATCGAGTACAACCCCTGCTGGGCTTTGATGGCGACTTTCAATGAAATTCCGCTTCCCAGGAATTTCACTTCTTCTATTTTTGCCTCTGAGGTGAATTGTCAGCAGTATAAACCCGGGCGAATTGTTCACAAAAATAACCAGAGCTGGGTTGCCCAAGCTACACCCGCATGGAGCCGAGCCCATCTTGAAGAGCCTGCTGAGCTCGTCCTTGAGCATCTCCTCAAAGAATTACTCTCTGTTTTCGAATTGAAAAAAGAATGCGTTGTGCACTCCGCGGTGCATCGCTGGCGATACAGCACAGTTGCAAAAGCTCTTGGAAAAGTCGCTCTCAGTGATCCGCAACAAGGACTCTTCTATGCCGCTGATGGATGCCTGGGAACGGGTGTTGCCGGTGCTGTAGAAAGTGGTTTAAAAACAGGAGAAGGCCTGAGCCTCTCGCTGAAAACGAGAAACTCAGACCTCTAGCTGATGATGTTTAAGTCGGTCAGAAGCAGCTTTCTTCGCGAATAGGCGTGCAATAACGCTCAATTTGTCCAAAATCGAGAGCAAAATCGACCTGAATCGCTTTATCATTATAGTCGGTATCAACATGACCGGATGTTGAGTAACTTCCGCTCTTCAAGCCAAACACCGGTGAATAACCGTTACCACCATTTCCCCCGACCGCCGTGACTGGAGAGTTGACTTGGGTTGTAACATCGGATTCGCAGGGCTTGTTAATTTGTAGCGCACCACCGCGAAGGATATCGGTCATGGATGCAAAGGTTTGTGCGCCCAAAGCAACTCCGCCGTTACCACTCGAGCCAATGTTGGCTCCCTGAACACACATCCAACGCCCACCTCGACCTAGCTCATCTTCCATCTGATCTTTGACTTCGGGTCCATAGGAGTCGCCCACAGCAGCGCCGAGCCCATCGTAGTTCGTATTGTTGATCCGTATGTTTCGGTTGTTCCAAATCGCATTGACAGAAAGTTTATCGACGCAAAGTGCGTCCTGACTGATGCTGCTGTTTGAATTTCCGTCAGCAGAAACCGGGCCATTCACACTGCCAATGTCGGAGCTAATATTAAACGGACGAGCATCCTGTGAACTGACATTCACACAAATGTTTTTGTTGTCGTTGCTCGCCAGTGCCAGAGCGTCGCCGCCTCGTCCGCCAGGAGACCCATCTGCGAGCTTTTTAAATTGGTTGACCACTTTTGTATTGGATGTGAAATCGGTCACTGTATTGCCCCATGACCACAAACCAGCAACACCAAAATGGCCATTCCAATATTTGGCATTTCCGCAAACGCGGTGACCATGACACAGACGACCTTCCTTCCACTCAAATACGTTGATGGTTGAGGCCGACGGTATTTGATAGGAACCTTCGTGACAGTTCAAAAACATCGTAATTTCACGTCCGGCTGTCTTGCCGCTGGAATCCTGCATTCGAAGAATGAGGTCTTTGCATTCCGCAAAAGCCTCTCCTGATGAGGCCAGACAAGCAATCAAGCCAAGACCAAACACAACTGAAGCTTTTTTCATCTGCATTTCATCTCCTTTATCTTGGTCGTGAAACGGCAACAACAAGAATAAAAGACTCAAAAATTGAGACGAGTTCTTGTTGCATTGGAGGGGATACTGGATGATTGACAAAGCAACAGTCAATTTGTTCATTATGAGTCTTTGCGAATTGTCATGGTCAGGAGGTCTGCATGTCGCCGCCCATTAAATCATTTGCCTGCACGAGTCCGGAACTCGCAGAATACGTTTATGAGTGTTTCAAGCCCGAAGACGAAACACTCAGAGAGATTCGCGTTCGCGCAGCTCACGAAAAATTACCCAACATCCACGTTGGACAAATGGATGGGTTGCATATTGAGGTTCTTATTCGCGCCATGGGAGCAAAAAAAGCAATCGAAATTGGCTCTCTCGCTGGATATTCAGGGGTATGTATTGCACGGGCTTTGCCTCACGATGGTCAGCTACATGCATTTGAGCTCTATGAGAAAAATGCTCGCATCTGTGCCGAATCATTTGCCCGCGCTGGGGTCAGTAAAAAGGTAAAAATCCATCAAGGATCGGCACTCGAAAATCTCAAGAAGGTTGAACATCTTGGCCCCTTTGATGTTGTTTTCCTCGATGCCGACAAATCCAATTATCCAAAATATTTGGAGTGGGCCCAACGCAACTTGCGCTTGGGAGGAGCTATCTTAGCCGACAACACCTTTGCATGGGGCCTGATTTTGCAAACTACATTCGACACCGATTCGCAAAAAAAAGATGCCGAAGGAGTTCTATCTTTCAACGCAATTGTTGCGAAGAGTCCTCACTGGAGAGCAACCCTGCTTCCCACCGGAGAAGGACTCACGATCGCGGTTAAAATTTCAGACTGATCGAAAATCACAAGTGTCATGAAACCGCTCGAAAAGGTATTATTCCTTCTCGAACGTAAAATCATGATAATCTCGATCCGTGGAGAACACTTATGAACATTCGCAAAATAGAACGCATTATACCAGCGCAAGCAATTTCCGAAGGGGATGGTGTCACAGTTCACCGAACCATTGGTACTCAAGCTCTGAGAAATCTCGACCCATTTTTGATGCTCGATCATTTCGGCAGCGACAACCCAAACGAATATATCGCAGGATTCCCCGACCACCCACACCGTGGATTTGTTACGTTCACATACATGCTCGATGGTCATATGCTTCACAAGGATAGCATGGGCAACAGCGGTGATTTGCGGGCAGGCGGAGCTCAATGGATGAAAGCTGCTAGCGGGGTGATACACTCTGAGATGCCTCAGCAAAGCCGTGGCTTGATGCGCGGATTTCAACTATGGATCAACCTTCCTGCAAAAGAGAAAATGTCAACTCCAGAATACCAAGAATTTACCCCAGACTCCGTGCCCGAGATGATTCTCGAAGGAGTGATGGTCAGAGTATTGATTGGCGTATTTAATGGTCAATCTGGAGTCATAAAAGACTCCAACACAGATACTTTCTATCTGGATGTTAAGCTAGAGAGTGGCAAGTCTTTTGAATTTTCAACTCCGCCTGACCACACGTGCTTTGTTTATTTATTTGAGGGTTCTGCAGAATCAGACTCCCAATCACTTCCTAAACATAGCCTGAGCGTCTTTTCGCGCGGTGATTCCGTCGTTATAAATTCAACGACTGCCGGAACGCGCTTTATTGTTGTTGGAGGCAAGCCCATCAAAGAACCAATCGTTCAATACGGACCATTTGTGATGAACACGCGTGCCGAAATTGAACAAGCCTTCAGCGACTATAAGAGTGGTCGGCTTGTTCTTGTAAAAGCTGCCATGACTGGGCGTTGAAAGTACCTAGACGGGTTGCCACACCTTTATTTGCGAAATTTCATCCGGTGAGGGTGCTCGTTTCTGCCAACCAAAATTTACCTTTCCGGAGTTCTGATTTTTAAAACGCTTAGGCCTTGTCAATCGAGCGTTGTAGGTTTCAAACTCAAATGACCAAGTTTTCGCCCAATCAGGGCAGAGTGAAAAATATTTCATCCGCAAAACAATCTGCTTTTGTGCATCGACAAAAAGGACGGGAGCAAGTTCCTTTTTTAGAAATCCATGCACGCGTATTTCAATCCCTTGAGTGTCGAGACAGTCGGGATCATTAAAGCGACCAAAGGTTCAATATAGCTCACCCGGAGAAGTTTTAATTGTTATGATGCTGCAAATAATTTAATCCGAGTAAAAACAGATACCTAGACACACCGCCAAACCTTCATACTAACATAAGGAATTAAATTTCCGAAAGCACATCAAAGTTATTCAACAGGGAAGAGGTATGAAACTGTTGCCATTGGTTTTTATTGCTGCGCTTTTGAACATGGGATGCAAAAATCCGATGCTCAACAGTGCTGTGCAAATTACCAACGGAGTTTCTGCAGATTCACGAGTTCAAAACATAGGCATCGTTCGACTCCGCTCGACATACTCTCTTGCCTCGGGAAATTTTCGCTCAACCTGCACGGGAACACTCTTGCATAGCGGTGATCAAAGCTTTCGTGAATGCGTGGTACTTTCAGCCGCACACTGCTTTAAGAATCTTCCGCGCGGCACAGAACATAGTATAGAATTTCTCGATTCCATTGGAAATGTGCAAAGAATATTTCGAGCAAATGCTATTTTTATCCATCCTAAATTCACTGCTTTAGATGCAAAGATATCAATGGAACAGAGCAGTGTTGACGCTGCTTTGGTGAAATTCAATTGCTCACTTCCCGCTTCAATTAAATCGGCGCGAGTGATTGACTTTAATCAGGTTCCAATTGCAAGTACTCTCGTTGTTGCAGGTTTTGGTCTGACAAAAAGTGAATATGCCATGGCTGCAGAAAATGAAGCAAAAGGGCTCGGCCGAAGCATCACAGAAGATGCACCAATGGCAACCAAACTGATGCAAACAACAATGCAACTTCGTAGTGTTGACTTCCCAATGCTGAAATCATCCGGTCACGGAGGTCAGCTCCCTGGTGTTTTTTCATTGGCAGGAATGAACGGTCAAAGTTCGTGTGAAGGCGACTCGGGCGGACCAGCGTTTTTCGACTCTGGCCGCGAACTCCTCTTGGTTGCAAGCACGAGCGCCGGACCGGCATTCTGCGAACGAGCCACGGCGAGATATACTCTGGCATCGCCTCTCGTTCCTTGGATCGAGGAAGTTGTAGGAAAAGGTATTGTCTCGTTTGTGAGCCAATTGAACAACGACAACGCACCAGCCAGAGTTTCCTCACCAACGACGACGACGACAACGACATCTCCACAGGCTATTGCCGGACCGGAGCGCCCCTCAGCAGTTCCAGAGGGCATACCGGCTCGTTTGCCGAACGTCTCGGTACCACCGAGCAAACCAATTCAGCCACAAACAACCAAGATGCCTGCCCCACCTGCTGCAATTGCCGTTCCAACGGCGCGTCCGGTGGCTCGGGCAACCGTTCCTCCAATTCCTGAACCCGAGGAGATAGACGAGGTGGTCAAAGTCTGCACAGGGCGCAAATTCATTGCGAATTCGAAGACCCGGGTTTGGGGAACTGTGATAAAACTCCTCGACAAAGATTCAACACAGATCTCTGATGACAGCATGAAATGTGATTTTCCGAATGAGAGTGAGGTATGCTTAACAGGCAATCCTGTTGCCACTGGAACTGGCAACTCTCGCGCTGAGCTGCTGGAAGATGTTGAACTTGTCGGATGTGGAAAATTTAAGGCTGGAAAATCAATCTATATTTTCATGCCGGATTTCGTTGCACGCTAAGGAGTTTCATGACTGAAGTGTCTAGTCCCGCGCCGCGAGTTGTTATCGCAGGGGCATCAGGCTTTGTGGGCATGGACCTGATTCGTGCTCTTTCACACACACACCAAATCATTGCACTCACTCGTTCACAGCAAGCTTCAACACAATTGCCCGAACACAAAAATCCTGGACTTTACTGGCTGCAATGTAATTTATTTTCGTTGCGACAAACAGAAGCCGCACTCGTTCAGTCTGATTTCGCATTTTTTCTTGTTCATAGCATGATGCCTGCGGCGCGTCTGACCCAGGGTCATTACAACGATCTCGATCTCATGATCGCTGATAACTTTTCACGCGCTGCTGCAGCCGCTGGAACGAAAAGAATTGTCTATCTTGGCGGAATTCAACCTGAGTCTGGATTCATTTCAGAACACCTCCGCAGCCGACTCGAAGTCGAGGATGTATTACGGAGCCGCGATGCAAATATGGTTGCCTTGCGTGCCGGATTGATTCTCGGACCTGGTGGCTCGTCTTCTCTGATACTCATTCGGCTCGTGAAGCGGCTGCCTGTGCTCGTTTGTCCTCCATGGACTTCAAAGCTTAGCTCCCCCGTTGCGTTGCAAGATGCCGTCAACGCGCTCGTCGCATGCCTTGATCTCGATAAAATCAAACCTTCAGCCTATGATATCGATGGCCCCGAGCTCATTAGTTACCTTGAGCTCATGATTCGTGCGGCAGACGAAATAAATGTTCGACGGATTTTTGTGAAATTCCCTTTTTTGAGCACAGCGCTTTCGCGCCTTTGGGTCAGTCTCATTACTGGCAACAGTCGAGAGCTTGTCGCACCCCTGATTCAAAGTCTTCTGAACGACATGCATCCCGGGAAAACAGCCCCAGTCTTTCCATCGGGCTCCGCGCGGGTGCCCCTGATGTCTGCACTTCGTCAGGCAGAAATGCCAAGACTGCGAATTGAAATTGCGACAGGGTCGATTGCGCCAATTGCAAACCAGCCTAGCACTGACTCAGTCATATCCATTCAGCGTATGTCACTTCCAAAAAATTGGACGTCACTTGCCGTGGCGAGGGAATACGCTCAGTGGTTGCCAAAAGTGCTTAGACCCTTTCTTCACCTCGATGTTTCCTCCGATGGAACACTTTTGCGCTTCAAATTTCTTGGTCTGCAGCGTCCACTCCTCGAGCTGCAGTTTGTCGAATCCCGAAGTGATAGCCAACGCACCCTATTGCTGGTTGTTGGTGGACTCCTCAGTTCCGCAAAATCAAGCCCACTCTCACGGCTTGAATTTCGAGTGATTCCCCACCAAAATGTTGTTCTTGCCGCAGTGCTCGACTTCACTCCTTCGCTTCCATGGGCTCTTTATGTTGCCACACAGGCTCAAGCTCACCGGCTCGTAATGTGCCTCTTTGGCAGAAGATTGCGAAAGATCTCACAAAGTCTGTGACTTTAAGATTTTTGTTGCCGGCAGTGACATCTCTCGATAACCCGCTGAAGGTGAAAGTGAGGTGTTCATGTTTTCCTTTCAGTTATCGCTGCCACGACCGAAGAATTTCTTTAAGAAAACTGGATTGTTTCAAGCAAGCACTGCGTCGGCTGCAATAGCCTGCATCACAACCGCCTCTGCATCGACAGCACAGCTTCAAAACGCAGACTTAGCCATCATCTTTCCCGCGCAAAAAGACATTCGCATTGCTGCTGGCGATGTTTCTGCGCCAGGCCGGGATGCCTTTCTGCCAGCATCACTCGTCAAACTTGTTGAGGATTCTTTTAAAGAAACTTCCGTTGGCGATGCCGTATCGATGGAAAATGAATTCACAGATTGGACACTTGTCAGTGCCCGCGTGGTTCCATGCTCACCTCTTGGAGTTGTTCCGGGATCAGAAGCAAACATTCTTTGCTGGCCTGAGGTCCGATTGGTTTGGCAGCCCATTCTTAAAGATTTCAGACGCTACACAGCTATCTTACCCTGGTTTGCCGACGACCGGGCGATCCACGCACTCTACGACGTTCATCCCTCCATCGTTTTCGCTGGTGAACCAGCAATTCGCGCACAGCAGCTTCTTGAAAAAGTAAAAGCAGCACTCGAACGAAACCCCACAGCAGCAATTTCTCTCATCACATCTGATGAACTCAATGAATTCAGAGCAGCACGAGACGCCGTGAGTGATGTTTTGATGAAAAAAGCATTGGCGTTGCGTTCAGAAAAAATTGCGGCCAAAGAGTACAGTAAAGTGGGTGAACGCCCAGAATTCAACACGCAAGAAGAGTCGGTAAAATTTATTTCGCGCATGAAGAACTTCATCGCTCAAACAACCTCTTTTGCGGCCTTGAAGGAAATGACAAGTTTTTCTCTGCCCGAAGGGCGAGAACCACCTCAGTCAGATGAGTGGGTCTTTTTGAAATACCTGAAGCAGAGTGGAAAAATGACTCAGGTTGACATCATAGTGGCATCAGCCATCGATGGTCGAGAACTTATAAACATGGGCAAAGCTCCCAAAGCATCACAAATGCGGGATGATCCAGAACTTCACACCGCTCTTGAAAGCATGAATTCCCAGGATGCAGAGGAGCTTAAAAAGCACGTCTTACTTTCACCCCAAGAGTTGGCCGCGAAGAATGAAGTTATCAACGACCGCGCACTCAGCCACGTTGCGAATACGACGTGTGGTTCATGCCACAAATTCAATTCACTGCGATTCGATTTTCATAACTTGAGCTATCTAGAAGACCGCACAGTGAGCGTAAGCCCAAGAGTCAAATTCGATTTATTGCGCGACATGGAGTGGCTTGAGCAAAGAAAACAGAGATAACGTTGGTAAAATGCCAGAAGCTGCATTTTTTACAGCGCAGAGCTCCTCTTAAGATGTCGAACCCCCAACTGTAATTAGAACCTTGGGGGTTTTTCGATGCAATTCGTACTCGCTGCGTTGGCAACTATTTCAATTCTTCCTGCATGCAAAAAACCATTGGAACAAGCAGCCTCAGTGGAACAAACTCTAGGCTTTGAGGATTCGCTCACCTCAGGTTCACAAATTGGCCTTCAACCCATGGAGATAGCACTCACGCTCGATGATGGACCAGCACCGGAATCATTAGCACTCGCCAAGAATCTTCGCGATCTTGAAGTTCCCGTTTCATATTTCATGATTGGCGTAAACATTCAAAGCTATCCGCAGGTGACTAAAGAAATTGCTGAATTGAAATTCAACTCTGGTTCGATGGTCGGCAAACCCGCAACCATCATCGCCAACCATTCTTGGAATCATAAACGCAAGAACAACGACATTGCATGCATCGCATGCGATGGCACAGACTATGCAAACATGGAAATTCAAAAGACCGACGACCTGATTTCCGGATATGTCAACCGCGCAAACAAACCATTTTTCTTCCGCGCGCCAGGTGGAAACTTTTTCCGTCGTGATCTGCCGGAAGAAGTAAAAAGTCTCGCAGAAGTGAACAAAAATCTGAACAAATACATTGGCCCATTTTTTTGGGACGTGAGTGGCGACGTTGAGCCAGTGTGTTTGAAAACCACAGCGCAAAAGTGCGGCGACTACTACATGTCTCAAATTCGAAGCAAAGGCCGTGCACACGGACTAATAATACTTGCACATGATATTCATGAAAAAACTAGGGTGATGCTTCTCGGTGATGAAAAATATCCTGGCATTGTTGCGCAAATGAAAACCGAGGGTTTCAAATTCGTTCACATGGACAAATATCCCTCAGCTCTTTCCAAATTCGGAAGTGTTCCCTCTAATGAGTTTGGAGAAGTGCAATTCAAGGCCAATCGAACTGCGGAAAAGACATACAAGTTTGAAGTGAAGGTTAAGAATGCTGCAAGGGTTGAGGTTTTTATCGATCGTCTTGCAAAGCCACTCTTTTCTGGTGCTGGCTCGAGCCTTGAGAGCAAACAGAACATTTCAACCGGTGGACACCGTATTTTCCTTGTGAAAGGCTACGATTCTTCCAATCGTCAGGTGGCTCAGGGAAGCCGATTTATCGACATTCCTTACTGAAAGAGAATGCTTTCAACTCTCGCCCTGCACCTCGCCATGATTGTGGCGAGGAACTAAAAAATCTGATAGTCACTTCTGCAAACATAAGTTGCAAGGAGTGAATCATGGCTCGTTTGTTTGTTCCTGCTGCGGTGGCAAGTGTAATTATTGTTGCGGCTTGTGGAAGTTCGAATTCTGGCAAATCCAGCAAAGTGGAATGCACTCCCGCAACCAATCCGCAGTTTCTGAATCTGCAGGGCATTCGTGTTCCAGGAGGAGCTCCTTCAACCCCAGGCAACACAAACAGCCCTGGGACGCCCACAGCACCGAACACAGGCGCTGACACGACTCCAGATGAATGCGAGCCAACTCAACCCGGAAACCTTGGCAATACACCAAACACACCCAATGTTCCCAATCAACCCGGAATCCCAAATACGAGCACGCCGCGCGGTCCCGCTCTGAACGTTGGTAACATCAACGGACGCTGGGAGCTCAATTCGGACTTTTGTGAAGATGGCACGCAGTCGCCTGGAATGCAGCGCAGTTTTCAAATGATGCTGAGCGGCGACTTCAATCAGTCTCTGACAATTTCAGACACCTCGATCGACGAATTCTCGCGGAGTCGCTTTGAGATTGACGCAGACACCAACAACACAATGATGTGCACACTCATGCGAAAATCTTTACTCACTCGCGGTGCAAATGGTTTTAGAATCAGTCGCCCTGCTGCACGCTTTAACGACGCTGGCGGACTCACTCCGTGCAACCTTCAGCCCATAGCGGCTGAGACAATTGAAAATGTCCGCCTAACCGCTCAGGGTGGTTCACTCATCGTTGAACTTCCAAAATCACAAGAGTGCAACGGTCAATCCCGCGTTCAACTCTATTCTGGTCAAATACTGAACTAAGATTTGGATTTGGAGAAAGAGATGTTGGAAATTGGTACTCCCTATTCGGCTTCTGCGAAACGTGCGCTTATTCTTGGAAGCGGTGAGTTAGGCAAAGAACTCACTCTTGAACTGAGCCGACTCGGAGTTGAAGTCACAGCCTGCGATCGCTATGCAAATGCACCAGCGATGCAGGTTGCACATCATTCAAGGGTTTTCGACATGCTCAACCCAGAACAATTGCGCCAGGCTGTTCTGGAAACAAATCCAAATCTCATTATTCCGGAAGTAGAAGCCATCTGTACGCCAGAACTTTTACGTCTTGAACAAGAGGGCTGGACGGTTGTCCCTACGGCACGCGCCACCCGTCTCACCATGGACCGAGAAGGCATACGAAGGTTAGCTGCAGAGGAACTTTCGCTGCCAACAGCAAAATATATTTTCGCAGACAACTTCGAAGAGTTTGCAATCGCATGCAGGAAACTTGAATTTCCCTGTGTCGTAAAACCGATCATGAGCTCGAGCGGAAAAGGACAGAGCGTCGTGCGAACGGAATCAGGAATGCAAGACGCATGGAATTACGCACAGGAGGGCGGCCGCGCGGGAGCTGGGCGAGTGATCGTTGAAGAGTTCGTTCCCTTTGAAAGTGAAATCACACTCCTCACAGTGCGAGCCATCAATGGAACTCATTTCTGCGCGCCAATTGGACACCGTCAAGTCGACGGAGATTACGTTGAAAGCTGGCAACCTCATTCGATGACCGAGGCTCAAATTAAAGAAGCCCAAACTATTTCAGCTCGAATCACTGAATCCCTGGGCGGATTTGGACTCTTCGGAGTGGAGTTATTTCTACTCAAAGATGGAAGAATTCTCTTCAGTGAGGTGAGTCCGCGTCCACACGACACAGGAATGGTGACTCTTACGACTCAGGCATGGAGTGAATTTGCTCTTCATGCACGAGCAATTTTGCAGATACCAATTGCTCAAGTAACTCTGCTCTCGGCTGGCGCAAGTGTTGCACTAAAGTCACCGCAGGATTTTGCTCATCCAAAGTACCTAGGAATCGAACACGCACTCGCGCTGCCCAATGTCGACGTGCGAATTTTTGGTAAGCCAAGTGCAACTCGAGGCCGACGCATGGGAGTGATACTTGCAACAGCATCTAGCCCAACAGAAGCTTTAAAAATCGCCTTAAATGCGGCAAACAAAATTAAAATTGTAGAGTGATTCATGCTGCTCGCCCTCGCAATTGTGTTTGCCTCCATTCTTATTCTCTCTATCTTCAAACCCACCCTAAACCCTGGGTTACTCGCTCTCACGTTTGTGTTTTTTGTTTCTCCATTGATTGTAAGTCCAAAAATCGGAGGCGTTGCCAACCTCTTTCCCACTTCATTGCTCCTCACACTGCTTGGTATAACTTTTTTCTTTGCGACGTTGAATTCAACAGGACTCATAACCACTCTTTTGCAACGCATCCTGACTCTCACTAAACCCGTTCCTCATCTTGTCCCAGCCATTTTCTTCGCCTTAGTCGCGGTTCTAACTGCGCTTGGCCTCGGAAATATCGCAAGTGTTGCTCTCATCGCACCGCTTGCAATTCCTCTCGCAGATAAACTGGGAATATCCCATTTTCTCATGACAATTTTGATTGTGGGAGGCGCTAATGCCTCGTCATTTTCTCCCCTCACTGTTCCAGGAATTTTCACAAACGACTTTATTCAAAAAAGTGAAATACTTATAGAAAAAATGACACCTGCAACGATGCGTTGGTGGATTTTCTGGCTGGTATTTCTTTCAATTTCAGCCACTTCTTTTACAAGCTTTCTGTTACTCGGCGGAGGGAATTGGCTCAAATTAAAGAAGCAGTTTCGAAACAAAACATCCTCAGATAACCTGCAGACAATCGAGCCGCCGCAGCCTTCCTTTACGAGAGAGCAGAGGCAGGCTTCATTTCTCTGCCTTGTTTTGGCAGGTCTCTTTTTAGTCGGATGCATATCCAGCTTGCCGGGTCTGGTAGGGACAATTCCTGGATCTATTCTTACCATCACACAACGCTTCGGCGATGTCGGTTTCATTGGCTGGCTCGGAAGTTCGCTCCTCTTGCTGACGCGCCTTGGAGCACTCGACAAAGGCCTCAAAGAGGTCCCATGGCAAACACTCTTGCTCGTTTCTGGAATGAGCACGTTTGTGGAGCTTTTAAGTAGGCTCGGTTTGCCGGAAGCCATCTCGGCAATTGTTCAGCACAACATTCCAAACTCGCTTCTTCCAGCTGCATTTGCAGCAAGCTCAGGATTGCTCTCTGCCTTTTCAAGTTCTGTTGGAGTCGCTCTTCCTGTTTTTTTCCCAATCGTCGAAGCTGTTTCAAAATCTATAGAGGCTAGCCTAGCGCAAACACTTATTGTTGCCGTTGCCTTAGGTTCTCATCTTGTTGATGCAAGTCCGCTCTCCACCTTGGGAGCACTCTGCATTGCTCAAATCAAGGACGAGCAAGCCCAGGCAAAAACCTACCGCAACCTGCTTTTATACAGCTGCTACATGATACCTGTTGCCGCATTGTTGGCATTCCTGCTGAAGCTCGTTTTCTAGCTTCAAAGACACAGTTTCTAAATAACGTGGAATTAATTGGAGGTGCCGAGGGGATTCGAACCCCTGTGAAAACGATTTGCAATCGTTTGCGTAGCCGCTCCGCCACAGCACCATGAGTAGGGTGATGGGCTTATAGCCATCGAGACTTAAAATTGCAAGGGTGCTCACCCCAGCATCACAGCCCCTCCTGGCTTTTAGTGAGATTTTGGCCGTTTCAGCGCTTCGTAGAAGCTACGAAGCAGGCTTGGAACTCATCCCAGAGCTCATCAAGAACAAGGAAAATTTCCGGGTGCTTGCCTCTATACTTTTCTCTGGTTCGATCCATCGAAGTGTTGGGAACATCAAAATGCGTATTCCCACCCCTACGCTCGCGGTCAAAATACAGCTGGGCTGAGAATCGATCGCAAATTTCAACAATTATTCCGAGAAATGAGTCACTGGAAAGTGTGAATCCGAGACGCGAACAAACGTCATCAATGACTTTTTCTTCCAAATCGGCGTGCATCTTGCCCAAATCTTTTTCTCGAACCTTAACAGGGTACACAACATCACTGGCATAGGATTCTGCCAAATCATGCATTGTTGCTAGACGATAGAGCTCGACCCGTTCCTGCGGACGCAACCCTAATGCAGAGGCGAGTATGCGCGCCATAAACACAACCTGATATGTATGCTCTCCAACACTTTCCGCGAACAAATAACTCCAGCCCTTATAACGGTAGTGCTCCTTTAGTTTTTCCATCATACCGACAAAAGTAGCAGAATACTCGCCAATTCCGCCTTCAAGGCGCGCTCGCGTGGCATCATCACAAAGTCCATCGAGAAAATTAATAGCCTTGCGCCAGTCAATCGGATTGGAAATGGAATTCAATTGACCTGACAAATCATCAGAGTGAGCATCATCGGCTTTTTGTGTCGGATGTTGGGAAGATAAAGTTTCGCCTGCTAACATCCTGCGCCGCAGCGTATGGTAGTGAGTGCGGTATCGCTCGGCAAGAAAATAGGAATTTCCGAGCAAGCACTCTTTTTCGATAAAAAGCATGGCGGCAAAAGCATCTACCAACTGGTGCAGACCGTGCAAATCGGGTGACCGAGAGGTTTTCATTCGAAAACTTTCCTCAGTTTCCTTGTACAAGCGGCCACGAACTTCTTTATAAAGCGCAGACGCTTCGGGATGACGTTGGCGCAGATAGAAGCTTGGATCACCCAACAGAGCTTTAGGAAGTTCAGCAAAAATTGCCAACTCAATAAGATCACACTCTGCTTCTTTTGAGAGTCCGAGTTGCGGTGCAAGAGCAATTGAGAGCAAAACCTGAGTAAATCCATGCTCGGCTGCAGACTGTTTCTTCAGACAAATGGCATCCGAAAAAAGCGGCAGGGAACAAATGATCCGAAGTTTGCCGAGACGGCTTGGCAGCATTGCATCCACGTGTCTGAACCCTCAAAAAATCAAAAATGATAGCCTTTAGTATATTCGATATAACGTTCGCAGGTTGCCAAAACACCGACCAATTCTTCGGGCTTCACCTGCCGCACCACCTTAGCTGGCGCGCCCAAAACCAAGCTTCCCGCTGGAATATGCATGCCCTGAGTCACCACGGCACCTGCCCCAACAATAGAACCTCGCCCAATAACAGCACCATCCATAACGATTGCTTGCATGCCAATGAGACACTCATCTTCAATAATACAGCCATGAATCATCGCGAGGTGCGCGATACTCACTCGGCTACCTATCGTGGTCGAATGTTTCTGAAATGTGCAATGAATAATTGCTCCGTCTTGGATGTTGGTTTGCTCGCCAACAACAATTTTATGGACATCACCCCGGACGACCGTATTGAACCAAACGCTGCAACCTTTGCCCATTTCAACATCGCCGATCACTCGGGCTCCATCGGCCAAAAAAACACTTTCATGCAGTTTCGGAAGACTTCCCAGGTATGCACAGATCGAGGACAAGGAACTCCTGTGAGGTGGTTTTGAGGCTGCTTCGTGCATCAAATTTTTGTCTCCAAAAGCAAGCAAATGAACCGATAGAAAAGGCATGAATTTTGTAAAGAACCAACAAACTATAACATCCATTCCCGTGTTCGAAAACGCACGGCCGGGATTTTCTTTGCAAAAGTATCTCAGTTGCGCAAGTGCTCTACTCTTGATGCCGACTCAAATTGTTGTTGCCGACCCGCTGCGAAAAAGCTCTCCTCTCTATGAGAATCCTTTCGATTTGAGTGCCGGTGGCGCAAGCCTGACAAGAGCAACTCAAGAAGGCATGTTCTTTTCTAATCCAAGTTTACCTGCTTTGGGTAAGGGATTGCTTCGCTGGATTTATGGTCGAACAGCAGTTCATTTTGGCGCAGATGCAGTTGATCTTGCGCGTTCCAGCTACCAAAAAAAGAAAGCAGGAACTCTCAAAGTCGATTCGTCAATGATAGAAAGTCTACTTAAAACCCCTATTCATGTTGGGAACGACTTATCTCTTGGCTTCATTACCGCCTACGGAGGAATAGGACTTTTTCAAACTATTCGCACTGATATTGAGGGGCGACAGTATGGAAGCGCAGGACTTCCCGAAGTCAGAACGCGCGCGCAAGGGGCCGCCGGAGTTGCCGCTTCAGCCTCCATCCCAGTGGGCGACACCTTCGCACTCGGCCTGAGTTTAAAGCCATCATATTCGGCTGAAACATTTGAATCAATTGCTCTTTCGGACTTCTCAGGAAGCGGCAGTAAACAAATGCTTTCTGATATCAAAAGCAACACACATTATGGATTCGGCGTGTCCACAGGTCTTGGAGCGACGGCTCAATTCCGTTCACAAAACTTTGATCTCCGGTTCGCAACCACAATGGATGACGTTGGCCAAACCAAGTTCAGCAATGTCGGAGTATCCCCCTGGAAACAAACCATCAACATTGGAATCGGCTTAATTCCGCACACGAGTCAGAACGCAGTGCACTGCGCATTCGATTTGCGAGACATCAAAATTGCCTACGGTGAACATTGGACTCGCCGCTCCCGGGCAGGCTGTAAAATGTTGCTCAATTCGCGGATCGGGCTCGGAGCCGGATATTATCAGGGCTGGCCAAGCTTCGGGGTCGTTCTCAATCTAACCGTCATGCGTCTTGAAGCAGGTAGTTATACACGAGAATTTGGTACAGAAGCAGGTACGAGAGGCAGGCGGGTTTATTTTATAGCCACGGGGTTTGAAATGCCATGAAGAATAAACACGCACTCGTCCCTGGCCGTGACAATCAAAAGCCTCATTTGCTCAGATTCAAGAAACTCATTGCGCTCTTGTTCGTGCTCTCGGGCAGCATTCCGGTGAGCTCATGTGGACAGAACGTTGTGGAGAGCTATGCACCAAAGAACGAACAAGAAAAAGCCGAGCTTGACATGGAAGCAGGCCGCTTCACCCAGGCCGCAGAGCGCCTAACCTCTGTTCTGACTGCTGAACCCGAAAACTACGCTGCAAGAAGTCTTTTGGGAGCAGCTTACGCTGCCCAAGCAGGGGTCACTACGCTTGGGCTTATAAAAAGTGCGAGCACAACAAGCACGGTGGGAGGATCTGCAATTCAAAAATTCAATGAAATTCTCCCAAGCGCAACCCTAGGCAGCCTGGAACTCATGGGACAGGCTTGTGATTCGATGGCCCTCATTCCAATTGATTCCCGCAGCAGTGAAATGAAACTTCAATACAGTTTGTTTTTTTCGGCTTATGCCTTCCTACAAATCAAATATTTCACAACAAATGCGGTAGCTTTAGCCAATCTAAGCATTGAAGACGCGGCAAAATTGATTTTAACTTTGGCTAAAGCAGGCGAAGCCGAGGGAAGCTCCCTTCTCACCACAGCCGCTGCAAGTTTCAGCGCAACCCTCGGTGCCGCTCCAGGTGGAAGCGTCGAAAAGGTCAAAGCCGCACTTGCTGCCTCCACACCTTGAACCCAGGCCACCTCCGCGCTATAGCTTTTGTAGTTGTTTAAAAAAAGTGCGGAAGGAACCCATGAGACTCTCCACAGAACAGCTTGAACGCCTGTCCGAACGCGTTTTTAAAGTCCTCAAGGCCTCGGGCCATGCGGGATTCGACTACACGACTGACGAAACTGTCGAAGACCGAGTGCTCGACGCGATGATGGATGTCCTCGAAGAAGACGCCAAAACTGAAGACCGCCTGTCGCGAGAGGCCGAAAGGCTTGTGCAGCAGCAAAGCCACATTGCTAAATCGTCGGGTAAATCTCTCGACGACTTGGTCGACGAAGTGAAATGTCGATTGGCCAAAGCTAAGCGCGTCACTCTCGGTGATGGTCCTGATCGCGCCGACACTCTTGCAGAGAAGGTCTTTAAAGCAATTTGGAGCGTTGATGGCATTGATTTCTTCTCTGATGACACGAAGGTTCAAAATTGCATCGCACGCGCTATTCATCGCTTCCGTCACGATGACGAGCGGATGATTGATGCCGTTGAGCGCCTGGCCGATCGTAAAACCAGCGACGAGCGATACACGGCTCCGTGGTGCCTTGCATTTGACCGCTACCTCAGCGAAGTTAAACAAAAAATAGCAACTGTCCAAACCACAGCTGTAGAAGCAAAAACGCTCGGTTCAATCTGAGTTGAAGCGAAAGGTCTGAAACATGGAGGCTGCAGCCGCTCCAGTCTCACAGGAGTTTGTGCACCTCCACGTCCACTCCGAGTATTCTCTTCTTGATGGCAGCATAAAAGTTAAAAGACTCGTGAAAGAACTCGCCGCTCGCCAGGTAAAAGCGGCTGCTCTAACCGATCATGATGGTCTCCACGGTGCTGTCGAATTCTATCTCGAGTGCCAGAAAGAAAAAATCAACGGAATTATTGGTTACGAAGCCAACGTCGCTCCGCTGTTTTTGCAAGAGAGTAAACTCCCTTTTCACCTAGTGCTCTTAGCCGAAAACAACCAAGGGTACGCCAACGTTATTAAACTTTGTTCGTTGGCAAATACGTCTGGCAGAAACCGGATGGGGCCCGAATCGATTGTCGTGAATTGGGAAGAACTCAAAACTTACAGCTCTGGAATAATCTGCCTCACGAGTTGCCTCAAAGGGGAACTACAGCAGCTTCTCTTGAAGGATGAATCTGCGAAAGCAGAGTCTTTCCTCGAACACTTGAAAGAAGTTTTCGGCCCGGAGAATGTTTTCGTTGAATTAATAGACAATAATATTCCTGAACAAAAGAAACTCATTCCCATACAAGTGGCGCTTGCTGAAAAAAGCTCACTAGGAATTGTTGCAACTGCTGATGTTCATTATCTGAAATCCTCAGACAGAGACACGCATCTTTCACTCCTTGCTATTAAACACAAACTGCAAAAAACAGACGTACAGGGCTTCGATCCCGCGATAACTTTTCACCTCTCGTCGACTGAGGAAATGATCGCGAAATTTAAAGACTATCCTGAAGCCATCAGCAACACAGTTGCTATTTCAGAACGTTGCAAAATCGCCATCGACACGAAAAGCATCTTCATGCCGGATTTTAGGCAACGCCCTGAGGAGACGGCCGACGATTGTCTCGCCCGACTCTCCAGAGAAATGCTTGAAGAACGCAAAACAGCAATCAGACAATGGGTGGGTGATTCTTTCTCAGAAGACGTTTGGAACAACTACAAAGAGCGGCTCGAATACGAGCTTGCGGTCATCAACAAGATGAAATTCGCAGGCTACTTTCTAATAGTCCAAGATTTCATCAACTGGGCCAAAGAAAGAGGTATACCTGTTGGCCCGGGACGCGGTTCTGCCGCGGGCAGCCTGGTGACATATGCTCTTCGCATCACAAACATCGATCCCATTCGTTTTAACCTGCTCTTCGAACGCTTTCTGAATCCTGAGCGCATTAGCATGCCGGATATCGATACCGACTTCTGCATGGACCGACGGGGTGAAGTTCTCGATTACGTCTACAAGCGATACGGTGCTCGCAACGTATCGCAAATTGTCACGTTCGGCCGAATGATGGCAAAAAATGCGCTGAAGAATCTTGCCCGAATTTTGGGTTGGAGTTTCAACGACAGCAATGAGTTCGCAAAACTTATCCCGGAGCAAGCTGGCATTACGCTTGAACAGGCTTTCAAGGAAGAAGAGCGATTGCGTGATCGTCTCGAAAACGACGAGCGTGCGCGAATCCTATGGAATGGTGCACTCGCTATTGAAGGAACACTTAACTCGCTCGGCATCCATGCCGCGGGAGTTATAATTTCCGACCGCGCGCTCGATGAAAGTTGCCCTCAGCTCGAATCAGAAGGGCAAATGATCACCCAATTTGAGCATAAATTTGCTGAGAAAATTGGTCTCATAAAGTTCGACTTCCTAGGACTAAAAACACTTACTGTGATCGAAAAAGCCGTTCAAGAAATTCGCAAGAAGCACGATCCTGAATTTAATATTGAGAACATCGACCTCGAAGATCCAAAAGTCTACGAGATGATTTCCACAGCGCATCTCACTGGAATTTTTCAGCTTGAATCAAATGGAATGAGAAAACTCATTTCAGAACTCAAACCAACCTGTTTTTCGGATGTGGTTGCCGTCGAAGCACTCTTTCGTCCCGGACCTCTGGGGTCGGGAATGGTTGCCGATTTCGTCAATCGTAAGCATGGCAAAACGGCAGTTGAATTCCCATTTCCAGAACTCGAGCCTATTTTGGCCGACACGTACGGAGTCATTGTTTATCAGGAGCAAGTTCAGAAAATTGCCTCAGTTTTGGCAGACTACTCACTCGGTGAAGCCGACCTTCTCCGTCGTGCAATGGGAAAAAAAGACAAAGCTGAGATGGAAAGGCAAAAGGCGCGCTTTGTCGAAGGCGCTGAAAAGAACGGACACAATCCAGTCAGGGTCTCTGAATTTTTTGACCTCATTGCGAAATTTGCTGAATATGGTTTCAACAAAAGCCACTCTGCTGCGTACGCCTATGTCACCTTCCAAACTGCATTCCTCAAAACATATTACCCAACTGAATTTATGGCAGCGATCATGTCGTGTGACCTCGATAATACCGACAAGATCGTGGGTTACGTGCGTGATTGCAAACGCCTGCATATCAATCTTCTGCCACCAAGCGTGAATTCTGCAGACTTCGAATTCACAATTCCCGCCCCAATGACAATTCAATTCGGATTAGGGGCCATCAAAGGACTCGGAAGAGGTATCATCGATCTCATTACCGCCGAGCGTGAACGCAATGGAACTTTTGAAACTGTCCCTGAATTTATTGCTCGTCTCGATCCGCGCAAAATCAATAAAAAAGTTATTGAAAGCCTAATTAAGGCAGGAGCCTTTGATGAGGTTGCAACCAACAGGGCCGAACTGCTCGTCAATAGTGACAGCTGGCTGCGCTCGATTTCAAAGGAATCCGAGAGGCAAGATAGCGTTGGAGAGGGGATCTTTGATCTTTTCGCCGAAGCTCAAGGAACGGATCCTGCAAGCAGCAAAAACACTCAGCCCGCGTCACAGCTGACCTCGGAAAAAAATCGAACATCCCGACAATCAAACCTCTTCAAACCTCGAAAATTTAACCCTCTGGCCCTACCAACACGCACGATTCCAGAAAAAAACATCGTCCATAATTTACTGGCAGGAGTTCAACTCAAAAAATCCTCGCCGTGGTCGCTGCTTGATCAGTTGAATCACGAGAAAGTAGCTCTGGGCTTCTACATGTGCGGTCATCCTGCCGATTTACTTGTCGATGATCTCAGCGAAATAGCGCAAGCACCTATCAGTGATGCACTGCTTTTTCTTGATTCCGACGAAACTCCCGACCACAAACGTCGCACACTCAAAATTGCAGGAATTGTCACACTCGCACTCGAGAAAATTACCAAAGAAGGCAAAAAGTTTGGTGTTTATCGCATTGAGGATGGCACTGGTGATATTGAAATCTCGGTCTTTGCAAATCAGTACGCTGCGCTCGTGAATAAACCCAAAGTTGGCGAAGCCACTTGGATGGAGTTGAAGGTTCGACGCGGAATTGAAGAAGGAAGTGTCAAAGGAATTTGTCAGACGCTCGGTTCGGTGTCAGACAAGCGCGCCGAATTGGCAAAACAAATTCTTCTTGTCGCTGAGGAAACGTTCATTCAGCGAAGCGAGAACATCGACGAGCTTACAGCTTTACTCAGTAAACATCGTGGTCAAACACCGCTCGCACTAGACATTGCCTGGGTCACCGAACAGGTGCAGTTACGAGCAAAGCTTAAGAAATATCCCGTTCATCCTACTGATGAACTGATTTTCACATTGGAAAACAAATGGCCCGGTGAGCTCCAGGTTCGCCGGATCTACCGAGCCAATTCTACCCCTCCCCATTGAGGCAGAGGAGAGATTATTCACTCTGCATGCTTCTCAGCTGTCTTAGATGGCCGCTTCTTTGCGACAGGTGCGTCCTGGGTTTGCAGCGATGCAGCCGAAGCAGACAACCGCTCTTTGGCATCTGTAATGAGTCGCAGCGCGATTGTGTTACGAATGGCCTTAAGATCACTTAGATTCTTGGGGGCAGTCGCCTGAAAAAGGTCATTTACATAACGAAGATGAGAAACGACATTGCGGGGTGTTGTGTTCATTTCAACGATCATTTTCACGACGTCGTTGCGAACTGCCTCCTCAACCGGCTCCTGCACCCCAGAAAATAACTTGGTCACGAGACTACCAACCACTTTCTCAACTTCAGCGGTTGTCCGTTGGCCAATTTCCTCGAGCGGCAGCTTGCCGAGCAAAGCCTTGCCCTCTTCTTCCGTGAGAGACAGTGCGCGATCGATTGCTTTCTTTGCGAAATCAAAAACTTGAGCTGGATTGAACATCGTAAAAACCCTCCTTTGTATCAATATGCGAGATTAAGCTACCGTAAACTCACGCGAGCTGCAAAACTACGAACGTCTTGGGGCTGACTCTCTCCCGGCAAAAAAAGGCGAGAGAGCCATCAGAGTCTCCCGTAACCTTTTCTATCTCAGGAAAAAACTAAAAAATTACTGCAGTTTTGCGAAAAAACGATCCGTACGGAATGAAGGGAATCCGCTTTTGCCTGACTGAATTGAGTAGAATACTCTCACTGCTTTGCCATATATCCTGTCTACATCTACATATCCCCAGTAACGACCATCATTGGAACAATCACGGTTGTCACCCACAACCAACAAGCGACCCTGGGGTACCGACCAAGCTCTAGTTTCGAGGTTTGTGTTGCCACCCCTGCTGCTGCGCAAAATGTGGTGCTCGACATCTTTGTCGGTGAATTTCTCAAGGTAAAGGTTCTTTCCTTCACCATTGTTGCATGTGGTTTGATCGCCCATGTCTTCAAGAATTGCACGATCTTCCTGAAGCACCTCATTGACGCGGGCATTGTTGATTTGCAGAACACCATTGTCAAACGAAATTGTATCACCACCCAATCCAACAACTCGTTTTACAAAGGTGATGTGATCCATTGGGCTATCAAAAAGAACAATATCCCCTCGTTTTGGGGCATCCCAGGAAATAACTTGATGTCCCATCAACGGAAGCATCAAGCCGTAGGAAAGCTTGTTCACGAGAACATGATCGCGAATTTTGATTGTGGGAAGCATTGATCCCGTCGGGATAACGTACCAATTCACAATGGACGACCGCAGAATCACCATAAACGCAATTATGACGACAACGTCTCGAATCCAGACAAACTGTTTCATTCAGGGAAACACCTTTCGTTCATACCCAGCGCAGAGATTTTATTTTTAGCCCATTCCAAAAATCACGTGCCGTCATGACACGTTTTCCCGGCGCCTGTAACTCCAGGATCTCTAGCACACTTCCATCCCCGCATACCAACTCCAGTCGGTCAGCAACCTGAAGAATTTCGCTGCCGCGTGCCTTTATTTGTGGCGAAAATTTGGTCATGATAACTTTTACTTCGAATGAATCTTCGCCATTCACGACAGCGAGACGAGTGCCAGGCCAGCCGGCAAATGCTCTGACCTTGTTGTGCATCACGCGCGCCGGCTCTCGCAGAGGACTCAAGAGTCCTTCCTCAACGCTCATTTTTCGAGCTTTTGTTGCTCTCTCGTGATCTTGCGTCATTAATTGACAGGCACCGCTAAAATAATGCGGCAAAATATTCACAAGTTCCTCGGCACCTAACACGAAGAGCCTACTTAAGAGTTCCTGCGCCTTCACCACTTCATCTATTTTGTAACGGATTTGCGAAACAATCGGGCCAGCATCCATGGCTCGGACAGTTTGGGCGATCGTCACCCCTGTTTCAGTGACTCCATCTTGCAGAGCCCGCTGGACCGGAGCTGCACCGCGGTACAAGGGAAGTAAGCTTGGATGAATATTCAAAGTTCCAAATTTGGGAATTGCCAGAAATGCTTCCGACAGAACCTGACCGTAAGCCGCAGTGACGTACAGCTCAGGATCCAGCGCAGCGAGTTCCTCGATAAAACAAGCATCCCTGGCACTTTCTGGTGTTAAAACTTGAATACCTGCCTGCAGTGCACGCTCATGCACAGGGGAAGGAACTGTAGAATTTCCACGCACAGCTCGCGTTGGAGGTTGACTCACGACAGCGACAACTGCAAACAAATCATTTTCTTGGAGAAGTTTTTCAAGCACAGGAACTACTATTGCAGGCGTTCCAAAAAAAACAACCCGTTTTTTTTGCTTCGTGGAATCTAGAATCATTTCAAATCAAACCTCACTGAGGATTGGCACATCTGGCCTTCAATTGAGTTATCTCAATATTCAATTCATCATTTATCATTGCTAATAGAAAATCTCTCTTCCAAATTTCAGGGTGTGGAATTCGCAGGCTGCTGCAGTCATTTCCAAAAATCATTGCACGGGCTGTCTCAAACTGTTTTTGACCCTGCACACACGATGCCCAAAAAAGAAGATCCAAATCAACCGCCCTCGGAAGCCAACGCTCTTGCCTTTGATGACCGAAGAAATCTTCAATGATACAGATCTCACGATATACCTCTTCTGGGGGCAGGTCGGTATAAAACTCGAATACAAAATTGAGATAATCCTGATGCTCAGTTGTATTGCAGAGCTCTGAACGCATTGGCGCGGTCAGATGCCAAAGAGACTGCCGTCCGATTGAGCCAAATTTCTCTAGACAGCTGAGCGAGTTTCGCGCGAACTGTTCTTTATTTTCGACGTTACCGCCGAATGCAACAATAAATACGAATTTCGCCAACTCGGTTGAATCCTCAAAAAAAAGGCCGCATGCATCTGCATAGCGGCCTTCGTATAACAGGTTCAATGAGACAAATTCAACAGTAGCATTTTCATTTCGAGTGAGTCGCGATTCAATCCACTAATGTATCGCGATAGCTCACCACAATCTCAGCCCCCATCGCTGGCGGAGTTTTGAAAATCACAGCATGAAGAGTTTTATCGTACGAGTATTGAGAAGAACTAATAAGTTCACCATCTACTTTTACCTCAAGAGTTCCTGCGAATGGAATCTTCCCTGCCGGCAGACTCACACGTGTTGCCAATTCAACAGTATTTTGTCCGATATTCCCAAGGACACTCGACCAATCGGCTGAGCAAATATTCTCAACAGAACCACCCGTGAGCTGTGCTGCTTTGATGTAGTTTGTCCCAGATTCTTCAGGACCACCGGCACTCAAACCACAATTGATGTTACCATCAATCCCCCTCAATCCAGTGATTGCGCTCACGCGAAAGTTTCCCGCACCTTTTACGGCAGGAGTGCTTGCCCATGCTTTGAAATCATCAGCCGTGTACTTATGTGCGGTGATCGGAATTCCTTTCGCGGTTTTCATCAATGCATAGGGAGAAATTCCGAACGCATCCAAAAATGGAGAGCGACCTCCGTCTCGGCATAGAGTCATATCTTTTTGTCCATCAGCGTTTGTGCTTGTGCGACCGTAACCGTCCTCGCACCACATTTGAACACTGTCATCTTCCTCATCGGAGAGAACCACGACGCTCAGAGATGCATTAGGACGAATAAATCCTTTGTTTTCTCCGCTGGGGCTTAATGCTTTTTCCACTGCAAGCTTCGCCGCCCAAAGACCATGTTCAAATGCAGAACCCCTTGTTCCAAGCAATGCTGTGCGCTGAAACGCTTGAACGAAGTCGACTGCATCTCGCAAAATCGACTGCTTGGTTGAAGGGTCGGCTTGCAAGCTCCCGCGCAAAGGGCCAACGATTTTGCCACTCACCTTACTTCCAGAGGGAATGTAGGTTGCAGCTGGGCAGAGTGCGTCTGAAACAGGGGAACCAGTGGTATCATCGACCTTGCAGACATCTAGGCTCGTGATGCCGACCTGAAAATCGATTCGGGTATTTTTAAGTTTTTGCGCAAAAGATTCAAAGTTGCTCTTGAGCTTATCTTGCGCCCAAGCCATTGAACCGCTGCTGTCAACAACCCAAAGAATATCTGCCTGCGCGCGCGGTTGGGTTAGCTGTACTTGAACGACGTCACCAGCGCTCGGCTGAGCCTGAGGAGGAACCTGAGCCTGAGGAGGAACCTGAGCCTGAGGAGGAACCTGAGCCTGAGGAGGAACCTGAGCCTGAGGAGGAACCTGAGCCTGAGGAGGACCCT